>Ga0181533_1000004_pt1 | contig 258654 bp, 223 predicted proteins | sample PEATcosm2014_Bin_45_FD_119772 | JGI IMG/M metagenome (GOLD analysis project Ga0181533, IMG submission 119772) | Peatland microbial communities from MTU Mesocosm Facility, Houghton, MI, USA - PEATcosm2014_Bin11_60_metaG | ecosystem: Environmental > Terrestrial > Soil > Wetlands > Peat | place... | reverse complement strand
GCCTCGCAGAATATCGATCGCGATTCCGACCGTGAGAATACCGAAATTGTGCACTCCATGACTGTCACTGATGAGGGCGACGAGATGGCTCCGGAAAAGGAAATCTGCGAACCCAGCGATTGCGCAACATGTAAACGGCGCGATACATGCGCCAACTATGATCCCGAAGAATCACGATGAGTCATGAGAAGCTGTGCCCCGTTCATCGCGGCCCTATCGCGATGAGCGGGTGGGTGCTCCAAGTCACGATTTTGGGACTTGGGAATTCCATGCACCCCAATCGCCGCCTTGTCATCCAATAAACTGTGACCATGACCAAGCGCATCGGCATCCATCTCGGCACCACCGGCGGCGCATCCAACGCCATCGAGCGCGCCCGCGAAATCGGCGCCAACACCTTGCAGATTTTCTCCGCCAGCCCGCGCATGTGGCGCGCTCCCAAAGTCGACCCCAAACAATGCGCCCGCATGAAGGAGCTGCGCGCCAAGCTTGACGTGACCCCGCTGGTCATCCATACCGGCTACCTGATCAATATCTGCAGCCAGTCGGATGAGATTCGCCAGAAAAGCATCGCGGCCTTTCGCGCCGAAGTTGAGCGCGCGCTTGCGCTAGGAGCCGAATATCTCGTCCTCCATCCCGGTTCGTGGAAGGGCCTCACCCGAGACGAGGGCCTCAAGCTCGCCGCCAACTCCATAACCAAAGCCATCGACGGCCTGGCAATTCCAGAAGGTGGGCAGGGAACGGGCTTTCACATCCTCATTGAAAATACCGCCGGAGCGGAGTTCTCCCTCGGCGGTAGCTTTGAGCAGGTAGCCGAACTGGTCGAGCGACTCAAGCCGACTGCCCCGGTCGCTGTCTGCCTCGACACCTGCCACAGCCACGTCGCCGGTTACGACCTGGTCACTGCTGAAGGCTATGAGCAAACCATGAAGCAGGCCGCCGCCACCGTCGGCCTCGCCGCCGTCCGCGTTTGGCACATGAACGATGCCAAGGCCGCGCGCGGCTCCAAACTCGACCGCCATGAAAACATCGGCCAGGGCACCATGGGCCTGGAGCCCTTTGGCCGCCTGCTTAACGACCCCCGCTTCGCCCACTCCGCCTTCATCGCCGAAACCCCGGTCGACGCACCCGGCGACGAAGAACGCAATGTAAAGGTGCTCAAGAGCCTTGTGAAATAGCAGCAAAATGCTCAATTGATTTTTAGGTAGCATTATGCTACCGTAAAACTCATGAGTCAACCGGTTAAACTTTCGGATGCACTGGTGCTGGATGCGCGAATTGCCGGACAGGCGCAGGAGCGCTCGATTGCCGGACAAGTGGAATTCTGGGCAAAGTTAGGAAAATCGATGGAGTTGTTGATGGATGGCCGGCAGGTGTTGACGCTCTGCCGGAATGCCGGTGCGCAGCCGCTCTCAGAGGCGCTGGCATCCGTCGATACGTTAGCAGGCCGCAAAAGGCTTGAGGATGTACTGGCAAATCGCCCCTATCCGCACTTCAAACAGCATCCCGGCCAGCCCGGCCTGCTGATTCGAACCGATGAGGACGGCAAGCAGACGGTGGGCCGTTTTGTGAATCGTTTGTTTACGACGGTTGAAGCCGGAGCTAGCCTGCCAGGCCAGCCAGTTCCACAGGCTAAACCCCGGACCGTGGAGAAGAGTCTCCGGAAGAAGCCTGTCTCAATCCGGAGGAAAGAGAAGTCCATGCCACGGCGCAAGGAACGGCAAGCGTGGGCCTGACGTCACCGCTCGACCGGCGTCCGATAATTGTTGCCCTGGCAGGGCCAAACGGGGCAGGAAAGAGCACCTTTTTCGACTCCCATCTGGCGCGGACCGGACTGCGTTTTGTGAACGCAGATGTGCTGGCGCTTTCCCTGGGAATGGATCCCTACGTGGCTGCGAAAAATGCCGATGTGCTTCGACGGAAATTGGTGGAATTGCGCGAAAGTTTTATCTTTGAGACGGTTTTCTCCGATCCGGCTGGCGACAAGCTCGAATTCTTGAAAGATACCGAACGAGCCGGGTATATGGTTCTCCTTGTCTTCATCGGCATATCCGGGCCGGAAATCTCCGATGATCGAGTTGCGATGCGCGTCTTGCAGGGTGGTCACGATGTTCCGGCAAACAAGATCAGAGAGCGTTACCCTCGCGTCATGCATAATCTGAAACGCGCACTTGTCGAGCTATCGCATGTGAGGGTGTACGACAATGGCAATCTGGAACGGCCGTTCAGGCTTGTAGCTATCAAGGAGAGTGGACATTCTATCGAGCTATATGAGCCCACTCCGGAGTGGTTGCGGGCGATACTACCCTGAAGTCGATACGCCTTCCGTTTACACTAAAGGGTTATGGCGGAAGAGAACGAACAGCGTTACGACCCGGCAACGATTGAACCCAAATGGCAGAAGCGTTGGGCTACGGACCCTAAACTTTACGCGGCCGAGCCGGCCTCTTGCGGCAAGCCCAAGTACTACGTCCTGGAGATGCTGCCCTATCCCAGCGGCCAGTTGCACATGGGCCACGTGCGCAACTACTCCATCGGCGACGCCCTCGCTCGCCACATGTGGATGCGCGGCTACAATGTGCTTCACCCCATGGGCTGGGACGCCTTCGGGCTGCCGGCTGAGAACGCCGCGCTCAAAAATAACACCCCTCCCCGCGAGTGGACGCTCAGTAACATCGCCGCCATGAAGCGGCAGATGGAGCGCCTCGGCCTGGGCTACGACTGGGCCTGTGAAATCGCCACCTGCCTGCCGGATTACTACCGTTGGAACCAATGGTTTTTCCTGCGCATGTACGAGAAAGGCCTGGTCTACCGCAAAAAAAGTAAAGTCAACTGGTGCCCTGAGTGCGCTACTGTACTGGCCAACGAGCAGGTGGTCGATGGCTGCTGCTGGCGCCACGAAGAAACTTTGGTCGAGCTGCGCGACCTGGAGCAATGGTTCCTGCGCATCACCGCCTACGCGCAAGAGCTGCTCGACGGCCTTGACAAGCTCGACGGCTGGCCGGAAAAAGTCCGCACCATGCAGCGCAACTGGATCGGCCGCAGCGAAGGAACGGATGTGGACTTCTTCCTCGATGAACCGAAATCAGACAAGACCCGCATCCGCGTCTTCACCACCCGCGTTGACACCATCTTCGGCTCAACCAGCGTGCAACTTGCCCCGCAACACGAGTTGGTAGAAGCCTTAACTGCCGCGGACCCTATCCTCAAGGCACAGGTTGACGAGCTACTCGATCAGCAGAAGCGGGCGCGCGAGGCTGGCGACCTGGGCGCTATCGAAAAGCACGGCATTCCCACCGGCCGCTTTGCCATCAACCCTTACAGCAACCAGCGCATTCCCATCTGGGTGGCCAACTACATCCTGGCCGACTACGGAACCGGCGCCATCATGAGCGTTCCCGGCCACGATGAACGTGACTTCGAGTTCGCCACCAAATACAAACTACCCATCGTGCAAGTCATCAAGCCCGCCGATGAAGCCACTGATGGAACACTCCCGTTTCTATCCGAAGAGGGCATCCTTGTAAACTCCGGCAAGTACGACGGCCTGAGTTGCGCCGAGGCTCAACGGCAATTGCAGGAGGCTGCCGTGCGCGGCGTCTTTGGCGAGCCAAAGGTCACCTTCCGCCTGAAGGACTGGGGCATAAGCCGGCAGCGCTTCTGGGGCACGCCCATCCCCTTCATTCACTGCGAAAAGTGCGGCCTGGTTCCGGTGCCCGACAAGCAGCTTCCCGTGGTGTTGCCCGCGCAAATTGAAATCACCCAGCAGGGCGGCTCACCACTGAGCCGTGTGCCGGAGTTCGTGAACGTCGCCTGCCCCAAATGCGGCGGCGCGGCCAAGCGCGAGACGGACACCATGGACACTTTTGTCGACTCAAGCTGGTACTTCTATCGCTACACCGACGCGAAGAACTCGAACGCGCCCTTTGATTCGGCGAAGGCGCAATACTGGTTCCCCATCGATCAGTACATCGGCGGCGTGGAGCACGCCATTCTGCATCTCATCTACTCGCGCTTCTGGACCAAGGTGATGCGCGACCTCGGCCTCATCGTCAACGATGAGCCAGCCCGCCGCCTCTTCACCCAGGGCATGGTCATAAAAGACGGCGCCAAGATGTCCAAGAACAAGGGCAACGTGGTCTCCCCCGACGACATGGTCGCCCGCTACGGCGCCGACGCCACGCGCATGTACGCCCTCTTTGCCGCGCCACCGGATCGCGACCTCGACTGGCAGGAGGACGGTGTCGCCGGGGTCAGCCGCTTCCTGGCCCGCGTCTGGCGGCTGACCACAAAATACGCGCCCGTGGCCCGTTCTGCCTACGAAAGCCGATCCAAAACGCAAAACGGCGGTGCAGCCCTGCTGCGCAAGCTGCATCAGACCATCGCCAAAATCACGCTGGACTTTGAAGGCCGCTGGCATTTCAACACCTGCGTGGCGGCCATCATGGAGCTGGTCAACGAAATTCAGGCCGCTGACGCGCAACTGGAGGCGGGCAATGTTCCCGCCCTGGTGATGCGCGAACTGCTGCGCTCGCTGGTGTTGCTACTAGCGCCGTTTGCGCCGTATCTTGCCGCCGAACTATGGGAGGAACTCGGCGAAGGCGGCGCCATCCTGCGTGCGCCCTGGCCCGTCAGCGACCCCGAGTTGGCCAAAGAAGACGAGCTCGAGATTCCCGTCCAGATCAACGGAAAGCTGGTCACCGTAATTTGCGTTCCCGCCGATGCAGATGCCAAGGCCATCGAGGCCGCGGCTCTGGCTTACGAAAAGGTCCGGTCACGAACTGCCGGAAAAACAGTTGCCAAGGTCATCGTCGTTCCCGGCAAGCTGGTGAACCTGGTGCTCCACCCCAGCGACAAAGACCCGTCGCTGGGGACCCCGGTGGTGAAGTAGCATGGCAGCGCCCCTGCGCGGAACACAGTCGCTGGTCGGCCAGATGGGCTGGGTCTTTCAGCGGCCTTTGCTCACCGCCCTCGAAATTCTCTGGCGTTGGAGCTTCGGAATCCCTTTTGTGGTCGTGGCTTTGCTTGAGGCGATCAAAATTCTCATTGCCCTGCCGCCTGCGTCCTCAGGCCTCAGCTCTCTGGATCCGCAGAACCCATGGGTCGCGGCGGTGCAGCTCAGCAACGCCTGGACTCTCTATCAGCCTCACATCGTCGAGGTCCTGCGCTGGCTTTTTCCTGTAGCCGCGCTCGCCTGGGTCGTCGCCTCCGCCATGGGCCGCAGCCTGCTCCTCAAGCACATGGAACCCGCGCTGGCCTTCCGCCCCGCCGCCATGCTCCTCCTCCAGGCTGCATGGCTGGTTCTTTTCCTCTTCACCTGCTTTTGCTGGCTCCGCTCCATGCAATGGGTCGCGTCTGCAACCATCACTCCCTCCGCAGAGCCGGACCTGATCGGCTATTCCATGGGCGTCATCTTCCTCTCGCTGGGATTCTTCACCGCCTGGGCGCTTCTGAGTTGGCCCTTCTCCATCGCGCCTCTGTTGATGCTGCTCGAGAAACGCTCCGCTCTCTCCGCCCTCGGTCAAGCTTTCCGCCTCGGAAAACCCATGACGGCCAAATTGGTCGAGATCAACCTTGTGATGGGCATCGTCAAGCTGGCGCTCGTCGTGCTGGCCATGGTGCTGTCGGCCGCGCCGCTGCCCTTCAGCGACCAATTAGGCCCTGGCGCGTTGCACGTCGTGTGGGCCGCGGCAATCGTCTTCTTTCTAGTAGCCTGCGACTACTTCCAGGTTGTGCGCCTCAAGGGCTTTCATGAATTTTGCAAGATGTTTAGAGGCGGCGAGTCAACTAGTTAGCGGTACTAGTTATCGCCGGGTTTCATACCACTTCAGATCGGCCAGCACAACCGACGTCTCAATCTGGCGTTGGGGAACAGTCCAATATTTTTTCAGCAGCCGGTTTTTCTCTTCTGTGCCGACTAATCGAAAGTCGTTCTTCTCATAGAAGTGAATCGCCCATATCGCATCCGCCCATGTTCCGATCAATACTGGGCTGTTCGCAAGCGCGAGCAAATGATGCAGCAGGCTTCCTCCAATTCCGCGCCTCTGCCTGATGGTAAGAACATAGGCGTGGCGGATCAGGGTCACATCCTGCACCTCTTGCAGCCCCATCACGCCGGCCAGCGTCCCATTCTCCTCGAAGCCCCAGAAGACAACGCCGTCGTCGATTTCATGCCGCAGTTTTTCCTGCGACATATAGGGTTCTGTCCAGCGATCCGCGGGGATGATCCCCTTGTAGGCCTGGGCGCCGTCATTGATGATGGCCCAAATCAGGTCGAAATCTCGGTTGTCGCAGTGTCGAATCATGAAAAGTTAGACTCCATGCAATGTTAAATCTTCTGTATCTTTGATCGTCTCAGACGCCTAAATTGCAAGAAGAAAAATAGAAGTGTACCAGGGCCGGCTGTCATGACTGCCCATGCATTGAATATGTCGCGAACATCGCAGTAATCCGAATTCCTATCTGGCAAACCAATTAACAATATCGCATGGGTTGCGTCCGTCCCTTGGATGACATTCTGTATTTGTACGATGATTCTTTGGCGCAAGCCGAGCTTCGGACGGTATTCTCCAACCGTCTCATAGCCGCTATCAATTCGATCGCTATATGTTCCTTGCTTGATTATGGATCCAGTATCGTCCACAATCTTCCAGTCCAGGTCCATTTGAGCAGTTTGAGCCGGGTAATCATCTGTATATATTTCGATTACGTATGTTTCATCTAGATCTGTCTTATAGAACTGTGAAATGTATTCGCCTCTCTTGAGAGGAAGCGGCATACGCAACGGAAACAGATTGTGAGCCTTACTCCATATGAATAAATAAGCTGCAGGAGCTATGCCAATAACAACGAGCAGACTAGCGAAGATAGATAAAATTATGTTCCACGACCAATGCTTCACGGAAGAACGCCTTTCAATAATCCACGCTCAGAAGATTTTCATCCTAATCACTAAATATTTTTTCGGATCTTCGCGGATGCCCTTCAATAGCTGCTGCGCCTGATCCATGGTCTGGTCGGCATGGTCGTAGAGAGAGCGGTTCTGCACCAGCTGTCCCAGCGTGCCTTTGCCTTCATTCATGCCCTGCAGAATCGAGTCCAGCCGGTTGATGGTGTCATCGAGTTTTCCCGCAAAGGCCGGATCTTTGGCCAGCATGCCCATCGTGCCCTTGCCGGCGTTGATCTCAGTCATCAGCTGATTGATATTGGTGACCGCGGAGTTCAGGTTATTGTAGAGCGAGTCGTCTTTGAGCAGCTTGCCGGCGCTGCCTTTGCCCTCGTCCAAGGCGATGGTGATCCTATTCAGCCGGTCGACGGCCGAGTTGGCGCGAGTGTAAAGCGTATCGTCGTTGACAAGCTTGCCCAGAGAGCCCTTGCCTTCGGCAATCGCGTTGGTAATGGTCTCCAGATCATTGGCTATAACCGTAATCTTTTTAGCCATTTCCGGATCGTTGAGCAGCTTGCCCACTGCGCCGTGCCCGGAGTTGACCATATCGACCGTGGTTTCCGTCTTGTGCAATAGTCCTTTGAGTTCGACGATAGTTTCGTGGCTGGTGCGGATCACATCCTGGATGCTGGGCGAGCCGGAGGCCTTCAGTTCGGCATTGTTGGCCGGAGGAGGTCCGCTGGCGTGGGCCGAGCTGAGGTCCACGTAGCTATCGCCCAGCACTCCGGCCTGGTTGATAGAGGCTGTCGAATCGGTATGCAGGCGGTTCAGGTATTCGCGGTCTACCCGCATGGTCACCTCGACCGGCGTGGGGCTGCGGTCCTCCACCACGCGGACATGGATCACGTTGCCGATGGTCACGCCTTCCAGCGTCACCGGCGCCCCATCCTTCAGGCCGGCCGCATTTTCAAAGTAGGAGCGCAGCAGCAGTTTGCGCGAAAACAGCCCGCCGCTCGAGCTGGACATGAGTAGAATCAGCACGACCATCAGGGCTGAGGCGCCCAGAACCAACGCGCCCACTCTCAGCTGCGACCACTGAATCTCTTTGCGGCTTGGCACGGCATTCCCCTCTTTCAATAATGGAGCGGTTAATGCCTTGAGAATAGCAGAAAAAGAGGACTCAAGGCCCGTCTTCAATCACCACGCTGGCCATGGCCAGCTCCGCAGTGTGAGTCAAGGAAAGCGAAACGCGGCTGGCGCCCAGGCGGGCGGCAAACTCCGCCGCGCGGCCGTGAAACTGCAGGGTGGGCCTTCCGCCTGGCTCGCGCGACACCTCGATTTCCAGCCAATTCACGCCCCGGCTGATGCCCGTCCCCAGCGCCTTGGCTCCGGCCTCTTTGGCGGCAAACCGGGCGGCAAAACTCTCCGCGGATTTGCGCTTTTGCAGGCAATAAACCTGCTCAGCCGCGGTATACACGCGGTCCAGAAACCGTTGCCCGTGGCGCTCTATGGACTTCTGGATGCGCCCTATCTCCACCAGGTCGATGCCGGTACCGACAATCATTCTGTCTATGAAGCTACATCATTTCCCTGATGCCGTGTTTGTGCCGCCTTCGGCAACGCCTCGCCGCGGCCTTTCTCTTCAGGGAGACATGCCTCCAATTACCGTCGCTATGCACTTGGACCTCGCCGCACACAGAGATGTCTCAAAGCCGGGCAGCTTCCGTTCGACTCCGCAACAACAATTATGCTGCGCTTCCCGGCTCCGATAAGGCTGATGTGAAACTCATGCTGCCAACCCAATATTCAGGACACGCAATCAACATTCCCTGGGCCATGCAGATGAAGGCCATCTCCGCAGAAGAACCCTCGCGCCTGGTCCAGACCCTCACTGGCGCTATCCTGGGCTGTGGCGGATGGGTTCTCAGCCGCGGAGCAAGCGATACCGGCACTGTGAATATGTTGTTCGAGTTCGAGCGGCAGGCCTGCGTCGATATTTACAGCGTGATGATTGCTTCCGGCCTGGAACTGAGCCAGAGCGGGCACATTCGCTTTACTGAACTCTGCCAATGTACCCGCAGCCACCAGCAGGATTGCGGCGCTGAGATAGCCAGCATCGACCTGGAAATCCAGACCTTTCCCATCGAATTGACGCACGGAGCAGGCTCAGAGGAAAAAGCTTGACCGCCCCCAATCAAACCCCCACCTTTGATCAAAGTGCATTCAAAATATAAAAGGTATGAATCGCCTGGTGCGCTTTGTGTAATCGGCATAGGCTGCCCCAAAGCGTTTGAGGTTCTCCCTTTCTTCGGCTATTGCCGTGGCCAGCAGAAAACCGCTCGTGCCCAGGGTTAGGACAATCGAAGCGATACCAGCCGGATTCTTCAGATAGGCGCACCACGCCAGCGCCAGCAACGACGCATACAAGGGGTGGCGAATCCAGCGATAAGCGCCCACTGTAACCAGCGTTGTCGTGTTCTCGATGGCCAGATTCGCGCTCTCGACACGGGCGGCAGCTGGCCGGCCAATTACCCACAGCAACCGGAAACCCTCAATCGCCAACCCGATGGAAACCAATCCCAACAGATAGGAGGCCAGTTGCCGCCACGAAAACGGGTCGCGCCACCACAACGGTGCGTTCCACAGTATCAGTCCTAGCAGCAGCTCGAACGCGAAGAAGCGATAGAATCCGTGGGTGCGCGCATCCTTCAGCGGACGCCACGATAACCACAATATCCCGGCGGATGCGGCAATAAAGAGAGTGACGCGCAACATGAGCATTGCCTGCCTTTTGGCGATAGCGAAACCAGAGCAGCTATACCCGAAGCCTCCATAGCCAAGTGGCTTTTTCCTTATGAAAAAGCCGCCTTGAACACTTCCAATAAGAGCGCGTTTACTCTGGTTACACTTGAAGCCTGGTAAAAATGCGCATCCAGGTGCAGGCGCACTACGCCGCTACTTATCCTTCGTAACGTTAATTAATGACTCAACTACATCCTGGTAGTGTTCCACGGCTTTGGGATCCGTTGCGTTCTTCAACAATACCGGATCATCGAGTCCTGCCTGGCGCAGTTTTGCCTCCCTTTCGGAGGGCCCATATTCGCAGACTACATCCAGCATGCCTAGCGCCAGTGCGTAAGGCTTCGAAAGGGCTGAATTCGCCTTTCCATCCTTGGCTCCGGCGTAGTTCGGATCGGCGCCGGCCTTGAGAAGAGCCTGGACAACCTCAACGTTGCCGTTCATGGCCGCGTAATGCAGCGCGCTCCAGCCCGTTGGCGAGGTGCGGCTATTCGGATCGGCGCCCTTCCCAATCAGCTTGATGGCTTCTGCGGTGTTGTCGGCCTTGACTGCCGTTATTAGCGATTCCGGACTGGGCTTGCAGCCGGTAGCGAAAAAAAGAGAAAGAGTGAGGGCAAAAAACAACAGCGGCCTGCATCTCATTGCAGCGGTTTATCCTTTCAAGCGTTTGCCGATACTGTCGATCTAATATCTCTTTCTGTGGACAATGCCATGAATGAATCCCTTGAATTCACCTGCACTGGACGCAGAATGGCAATTCTGATGCTATCAAGCGGCTGTTTGCTGGTCAAATAGCCTCCAATCATCGAGGGCGGCGGAGCGGACGCATCTCCGGCGCATGGCACCGCAGCTATAAGGCGTTTGTTTGTCAGCACAAAAGTTCAGCCTTCCACCCCGGTAAGCGGAAAGACGCTTCGCGGTAAGGATGGAAGGCTTGGCGCAGGGCGGGGAGTTTTTCAGCTACGATTCTTTGGTAACTATGGCCAGGGCTTCGACTACCTTCTGATAGCGGTCGGCAGCCTTTGGATCCTTCATGCTTTTGACGAGCGCCGGGTCGTCTAGCCCGCCTCGCCGGAGCGTCTCTTCGATGCCCGAGGGTGGAACCTGGTTGACCAGATCCAGAGCTGCTTGCGCAATCTGCAGCGGCTTCTCGGAGATGATCGTACCCGTTTGCCCTTCCATGGTTCCTTTGTAGTTAGGATCGGCGCCTGCCCGCAAAAGCGCCGCGACTATCTCCGCATTTCCGTTCCGTACCGCGAAATGCAGCGCGCTCCAGCCATTCGGTGAGGTGTGGCAGTTCGCGTCTGCGCCCATCCTGATCAGCCGTATGGCTTCTTCAGTATTGTCAGCTTTGACGGCGTTCATCAGTGAGGTCCGCAAGGTTTCCACATTCGGCTTCATTCCGAAGAGCGGAACATTCGGCCTCCAGCCGGTGATGAGAAAAATAGAAAGCATGATAGCCAATAACACGGGGAGTTTTAGTTTCATGATCTTGTAATATCCCTTCTGCGCACCGATGGATTCGGTCGCATCTTTATTCTTATTGGTGGAGAAGGCAAAATTATTAAATCGACAATGCAAAATGGTTAATCTTTCATATACGATTGCACTGATTACAGTGCATTGATTACAGAATGACTGGCTCTGTGCCGGTAAAAAACGTTGGTTTCGCGGTCAACCGGCCTCCACCAGCCCATAACGGCGCTGCCAGGACTCTTTGAGCCGCTCCCGCACCATCTTTCGCTCAGCCTCGGACGCTTCAGCCGTTTCGCTCTTTCCGGCTGCAGCAAAGCGCGCCGCCTCCATCTTGGCCAGCTCCAGCAACTGCCGGTCGCGCAGCAGGTTGGCCACACGAAAATCCGGCAGCCCCGCCTGCCGCGTTCCGAAAAACTCTCCCGGTCCGCGCTGCGACAAGTCAAGCTCCGCCAGCTCAAATCCATCCTGTGTGCGCACCATGGCGTTCAGCCGCTCCTCGCCCAGCGGTGAAACACGCTCGCCGGTCATCAGAATGCAATAACTTTTCGCCGCCCCGCGGCCCACGCGCCCGCGCAGCTGGTGCAACTGCGCCAAACCGAACCGTTCCGCGTGCTCCACCACCATCACCGTCGCGTTGGGCACATCCACGCCCACCTCGATCACCGTAGTCGCCACCAATACGTCGATTTCCCCGCGCTGGAAGCGGCGCATGATGATCTCCTTCTCGTCGGCGTCCAGCCGCCCATGCAACAGGCCCACGCGCAGCCCGGCCAACGGTCCCGTGCGCAGCTTTTCGTGCATCTCGACAGCCGACTTCAACCCTGACTTCGCGCCGGGACTGGCTTCCTGGGCGCTCTTCGGAAACAGATCCCCGGTCTTTCCCTGGCGGATACTCCTGCGGACAGTCTTGGCCGGTGCAGGCGCCTCAACCCCCGCTTCGGCCTCGTCATGCGAGAAATCCAGCTCCGGCTGGTCCTCCCGGGTACCCTCGATCACCGGGTAGACGATATACGCCTGGCGGCCCAACGCCACCTGCTTGCGCACAAAATCCCACACCTCCCCGGCCATCTCGCCGAGAACGCGCCGTGTGACAATGGATGTGCGACCCGGCGGCATCTCATCCAGCACACTGACATCGAGATCGCCGTAGAGCGACAGCGCCAACGTCCGCGGAATCGGCGTAGCCGTCATCACCAGCACATCCGGCTCAGCCTGATTCGGCTTTTTCATCAGCTTGAAGCGCTGCATCACGCCAAAGCGGTGCTGCTCATCCACCACCACCAGCCCCAGCCGGTCGAACTCCACCTTTTCCTCAATGAGCGCGTGCGTGCCGATCACCAGCTGCACCTCGCCACGGTTGATCTCGCCGCGCGTTTGCCGCTTGCGGTCTTCACTGAGCGAGCCGGTCAGCAGGACAATCCGGTAATGGCGGCTAGAACGCTCCAGCAGCTTGCGCATCGCCAGATAATGCTGCGTCGCCAGAATCTCGGTGGGCGCCATCAGCGCTGCCTGGTAGCCGTTTTCCATGGCCACCAGCATCGCCTGCAACGCCACGATGGTCTTGCCCGAGCCCACATCCCCCTGAAGCAACCGTCGCATCGGACTTGGGGTGCGCATGTCGGCCACAATCTCGCCCAGTGTCCGCTTCTGCGCCGCAGTGGGATGAAATGGCAGCACCTCGCGAATCGCCTCGCGCACCTTCTCGTTTGTCTCAAAGCCGATGCCCGCGCGCTCCCGCATCTTTCGGCGCTTCAGCTCCAGGCCCAGCTCCAGAAAGAACAGCTCCTCGAAGATCAGCCGCTGGTGAGCCGGCGTCGCCGCAGCCTGCAACTGGCTCAGGGACGTTCCCTCAGACGGAAAATGCACCTCCCGCAGTGCAGTTTCGCGCTCCGGCAAGCTGAGCCGCTCCAACATCGCCCGAGGCAGGCACTCCGGCACCGCGCCCCGTATCCCTTCCAGCAGATGAAAGATTGTCCTCCGCTGCCAGCGCGAGGTCAGCCGCGCCCCGCCCAGCGACTCGTACACCGGCGTGATCCGCCCCACCTCCAGCAGCCGCGTTTCGGCATCGTCGCTGGCGCCGGGCAGCAGCTCAAACTGCGGCTGAATCATCTTCAGATTTTGGCTGGAGCGCGACGGCTCGACCCGTCCATACAGCGCTACCGTCTGCCCGGCATGAAACTTGCCATCCAGGTAGCTGCCGTGGAACCAGATGCACTTCAGCGCCCGCCGCCCCTGTCCTACGGTCAGCTCGAAGATGGGCATCTTGCGCGTCCGCAGCAGCATCGCGCCGCGCACCTCGGCAATCACGCTGGCCATCTCGCCCGGAACAAGCTCGTCAAGGCTGCGCGGATTCTGCCGGTCTTCGTAGCGGAAAGGAAGGTGGTAGAGCAGGTCCTCAGCGGTCTGAATCCCCTTGGCGGCCAGCATCTCGGCCACCTTGGGACCCACGCCGCGTACATACATCACCGGAGTGTTCAGCTCTGCCACACTCCGGATGCTAAAACATTTGCCTATAGATCGTCTGGATTCCCTGCTCTCACCGTTGTCATGCTGAGCAGTACTGAGCGCAGCGCGGGGAGTCTAAGGACCTGCATTTGCTATTCGTGCTTTGTGTCAAGGTATGACTCTAGTGCTATTGCTCCTGGCTCTGCCCCTCGACCTTTGCCAGAAAATAAGCCTCTACGGCTCGCACGATGGCCTCGCGGTTCATATGCGGTCTTTTGCCCTCGTAGCGGGCGGCCCAAAGAACCTGGTTCACAATATCCCTGGAATAGCACTGGAGCAGCTCCTGCTTCAGTTTGCCGCGGATAAATTCGATGAGGTCTTTGGGTACGTCAGCGTCATAGGTGACCTTATTTTCTTCGGCAACACGGCGGAAAATCTCGGTGAATTGTTCGTCTGTAACCGGGTCGATCTTGATTTTGGTTTGAATCCTGCGCAAAAAGCAAGAATCCACCAGCTTCGCCGGATCCATATTCGACGCAAAGACAACCAGCATCTCGAATGGAACCTCGATCTTCTTCCCTCCCGCCAGCGCCAGAAAATCGATCCGGCGATCCAGGGGCACAACCCAGCGGTTGAGCAGATCTTCGGGTCGAATCCGCTGCCGCCCAAAATCGTCAATGATCAGAACCCCGTTATTGGCCTTCATCTGCGCGGGAGCAACATAAAACTTCGTCACCGGGTTCAGTTGCAGATCCAGCATCTCGGCCGTCAGCTCGCCGCCCACCAGGACTGCGGGCCGCTGGCACAGCACCCAGCGACCATCCCGGTCCGTGTGCTTCGATTCCGTTGCTGGCTTGTGAATCGCCGGATCGTAGATGGTGATGATCTGCCCATCCACTTCCAGTGCATAAGGAATCCAAACATCATCCTCGGCAATCACCCGCGACAATGTCTCGGCAATAGTGGTTTTCCCGGTCCCCGGAGAGCCATAAAGAAAAACGGAACTGGTGGAGTTGAGCGCCGTGCCAAACTGCCGCAACTTATCGCTGCTTATGACAAGATGCGCAAAGGCGCGCTGCACGTCCTCCTCATGCACCTCCAATTTGCGAATGCTCTGACTGCGCGTCTGCTCGACGTAGCTCTCCAGAGACACCGGTGCTGGGCCCGTGTAATGGTTCTGCGAGAGCAGTTCCATGGCTCGCGTTCTGCCTTGGCTGGTGATAGCTACCTGGGGAATGTTGGCGTTCATTCCCGTAACCTGGCAAAACAATTCCGCGCGCAACTGGTACGCCAGTTCTTTGGCCACTTCGAAACTGAGCTGCGTCTTTTCAGCCAACTCAGTGATAGACAGCGTGCCGGCCAAATAAAGGATTTTTAATGCCAGGTCCTCAAGCACTGCGTGGCGCACGTCAAGCTCCGCAACAGATTGCGGCTTGTGCGCTGACCCGTCAACGGGTTCGGAAAGGAAATAATCGTAATCGGACATTGCCAAATTAGAGTATCACTACTTCCCCTCCTCATCACCTCCTACTTGGTTAATGAGGGGGAGCACTTTGGTTTCCCTGTTTTGCCGGGTTTCCTGTTACTATTTATCATTCTCTGGTACACCTTTGTTTGTTGTTGTGCGAAGGGAATCGATCATGAGAAGTCGGACCGCTATCGCAAAATACGTGCTTCATGCGCTGGCCGCGGTGATGTATTTCAACTCGCCCGGAAACTTTTGGCGCATCTCCGCTTATCCGGGTTAAGGCTCGGTTCGCTCATTTGCTTTGCTACACTCATTGTAGGTCGGTCCCCTCCGGTTAACCTGAATCCTGACCGCACTTACCTGAATCCAAACTGCACACTGTATTGTGGGAGTACCCATGCCGGTTGTCGAACTCGCGGGAGTAACCAAGGCCTACGAGAGCAAGGTTGCTGTCAGTAACCTGAGCCTGGCCATCGAGGCGGGCCAGATGTTTGGCCTGCTGGGGCCAAACGGGGCGGGTAAAACCAGCACCATTCGCATGATGATGGGCATTACCATGCCCGACTCGGGCCGTATCAGCCTCTTTGACAAGCCCTTTGAGCGCAACAATCTGGAGCAGGTTGGTTACCTGCCTGAAGAGCGCGGCCTCTATAAAAAAATGAAGGTCCTCGACCAGTTGGTCTTCTTCGGTTGTTTGCATGGGCTCAACGCCGGGGAGGCGCAAAAGCGCGCCATCGCATGGTCCGAGCGCATGGAAATCGCCGATGCGCTCCAGAAAAAAACCGAAGAGCTATCCAAGGGCATGCAGCAGAAGATCCAGTTCATCGCCACACTGCTCCATGACCCCCGGCTCATCGTCATGGATGAGCCCTTCGCGGGCCTTGATCCAGTGAATGCTCAGATCATGGAGCGCACGCTGCTCGATCTCAAGGCGCAGGGCAAGGCCATTCTGTTTTCCACTCATCGCATGGACCAGGTGGAGAAGCTATGCGACTCTATCTGCTTGATCAACAACGGCGCGGCTGTGCTCTCCGGCAACCTGCGCCAGATCAAGGCCGGCTATGAGCGCAACCACGTGATCGTCGAGTTCGAGGGTAATTCCTCATTCCTGAACAGTTCGGAGATAGCAGAGGCAAAGAACTTCTCCGGCCACGCCGAAATTAAGCTCAAGCCGCACGGCAACGCGCAAAAACTGCTGCATGAAGCCGCTGCAGTAGCGACCATCTACCGCTTCGAACTGGTTGAGCCGTCGCTGGAAGAGATTTTCATCCAGACCGTGGGAGGCAAGGCCAATGCGTAACATCTACTTGATTGCCAAGCGTGAATATCTCGAGCAGATTCGCGGCCGGGCCTTCATCTTCTCCACGATCCTGGTGCCTTTGCTGATGGTTGCCCTGCTGGCCTGGGGTTCGATATCCAACAGCAAAGCCGCAAGCGGAAAGCATGTGGCGATTGTTGCGCAGAATCAGTTGCTGGCCAACGAGGTTCGCCGCCGCATGCTGGACGACAAGGATGCCAAGTACACCGTCGATGTGGTCGCTCCAGCAGGCCAGCAAGAGTGGGATGCGCAAAAGAAACTCGTTCAGTCAAAGGCCATCGACGGCGTGCTTGCCATCAACACATCTTCGGCTGGGGAGATCACTGCTACCTACACTTCGTTGGCTTCCGGCGGCTTTGTCAATCTCAGCGGGATGAGAAGCGCTTTGAACCACGCAGTGGCAAACGAGCGCCTGATTGCCAGTGGAGTGAAGCAGGCCGATGTCGATGCCGCGCTGGAGCCGGTCTCTCTTGACACCTTCCAGTTGAACAAGGAGGGCAAGATAGGGGAAAGCAAAGGGGCATCGCCCTTTTACAAAGCGATGATGATGATCATCTTGCTCTCCATGCCCATCATGCTCTACGGCCTGGATATGGCCCGCTCCATCATTGAGGAAAAAACCTCGCGCATCTTTGAGGTCATGCTCTCCGTGGTTCGCGCAGACGATCTGCTAGCCGGCAAAATGCTCGGCGTTGGCGCGGTGGGTGTGACCCAGATTGCTATCTGGACGATTGCGGCAGCTCTGTTTTTGGGCTCCGCACTGTCAGCCAGCGTGTTGTCGGGCGATTTTGCCCTTAGTTTTTCCTGGATGGAGGGCCTGCTTTTTCCCGTCTACTTTGTGCTGGGCTTTGCCCTTTTCAGCGCCATGTTTTCCGGACTGGCCGCCACCTGCGAAACCTCGCAGGACTTGCAGAAGTTCATGGCCCTGGCCATCATCCCCCTCTATCTCAGCATGGGCTTGATTATGGTGCTTCTCAAAGACCCCAACTCCGTCTGGTCCGTTGCCGCAACGCTCTGTCCGTTTACGGCGCCTTACATCGTGCTTCCGCGCATGGGTATGACAACAGTGCCGTTCTGGCAGATTGCGGTTTCCATCGTCCTGCTGATCCTCAGCATCTGGGCCGTGCTTTGGTTCTCCTCGCGCCTCTACCGGGTAGGCATCCTCATGTATGGCAAGCGCGCCACCCTGCCTGAACTCCTGCGCTGGTTGCGCTATAGCTGAGTCGCGGAGTTAAAAGCTGGCGTTGCTGGCTCCGCTAATCCCGCGAACTCCGCTAATATCAAAAACAGTGACCACCGATTCCAGCCCCCGTTTCACACTCCTCCAGCGCCTGGTGCTGGCCATCGTCCCGCCTGTGGTCTCGGCGCTTGTCTGGCTCTGCGGCCTTACCTGGCGCTTTGAGGTCATCGCCGCGGAGGGCGTTACTCCGCTCCTCTTCGGCCTGGGCGCCGGGCCGGAGATCTTCTGTTTCTGGCACCAGTGTGTGTTGCCCTGCACGGTCTACTATCGCCGCACCCATGCCACTATCCTCATTAGCCAGAGCTTCGATGGCGAGCTGATTACACGCATCCTTAAGCTATTTGGCTTCAGAGCCGTGCGCGGCTCCAGTTCCCGCAACGCCCGCGAGGGGCTGCTCGGCCTGGCAGACGTCATCGAATCCGGCCGCCCCGCCATCTTCACCGCCGATGGGCCGCGCGGCCCCATCTATCAAACCAAGATGGGCCCCATCAAGCTGGCGCAAACCACCGGCGCGCCCATCGGCGCCTTTCACCTGCAGCCCGAGCACGCCTGGGTCATTTCTTCCTGGGACCGCTTCCTCGTGCCCAAACCCTTTACCCGCATCTGCGTAAGTTGGGGGCCGTGGACGCACGTCCCCACAGATCTTGCTCCGGAAGACTTCGAGTCCAAGCGCCAGGAACTCAACGCCGCCATTGAATCTGCCCGCATGCGCTCCTACGACTACTTCAAGAAGGCGCGCACATGACTCGCCCGCCTGAAGGGAACGAGGCAGGAACTGCCCTCCGTGTCGCCGACTTCGACTATGATCTTCCCCCTGAGTTGATTGCTCAGCAGCCACTCTCCAATCGCAGTCAGAGCCGCATGTTGGTGATGAATCGATCTACCGGGGCGCTGCACGATTCCAGCTTCGCTGAGTTTCCTTCGCTGCTCCATCCCGGCGACCTGCTGGTCCTGAACGACAGCCGCGTCATCCCCGCGCGCCTCTACGCGCGTCGCACCCTCGTGCGCGAGCGCGAGAAGCCTACCGGGCGTGTCGAAGTCATGCTCACCGAACCTGTTGCGCAAAGCGCAGGCGAAAATCTCTGGCGCGCTCTCGTCCATCCCGGCAGAAAGGTTGCCATCGGCGAAATCCTCGTTTTTCCATCCTCCTCCGGCGCCATCGAACTCCAGGCCGAGGTGATCGAGCGCGGCTATTTCGGCGAGCGGTTGCTCCGCTTCAATCCAGTCGACGATTTTTTCGCTGTCCTCGACCGCATCGGACACACTCCCCTGCCACCTTACATTCACCGCGATGAAGAGTTGGCAGATCGCGAACGCTACCAGACCGTCTACTCCCGTGAACGAGGCTCTGTAGCCGCGCCCACCGCAGGTTTGCACTTCACCCCGCAAATTCTAGATACGCTCGCCGCGCGCGGCGTCGAGATCGCCCGCCTCACCCTCCACGTCGGCCTCGGCACGTTTGCCCCTCTGCGCGTCGAGCGAGTCGAGGAGGTCCGCCTGCATCGTGAGCGCTACACCGTGCCGGCTCAGACCGCAGAAGCCATTAACGCTGCCGCACGCAGTGCCCGCCGCATTGTCGCCGTCGGCACCACCGTTGTCCGCACGCTGGAACACTGTGCGCTCCAGGCCGCTGGCGCTCCTCTGCAAGCCCACTCCGGCGAAACGGATATCTTCATCTCCCCCGGCTTCCAATTTCGCCTCGTCAACGCCCTGCTCACTAATTTCCACCTGCCCCAGTCCAGCCTGCTCATGCTGGTCTCGGCCTTCGCCGGACGCGAGCCGGTCCTCGCCGCCTATAGACACGCCGTCCAGCAACACTACCGCTTCTTCAGCTACGGCGACTGCATGTTCTTAGCCTGACATCTCTCCTTGCTACGGTTTGGTAGCCAGAATCAGCGGAGATGGCCCATGGGTCGCCAGCGTTCGCGCATCCTTGAACCCCGCCTCCAGCAGCCAGCCGCTGATCTCCTCAAAGGAAAATGTATCTCCGCAATCGGTGTTCACCAGCATATTCAGCGCAAAGGTCAGTCCGTTCAGCGGGCCAGTTCTCTCCTGATTGACGAGAAACTCGGCGATGGCAATCGTTCCGCCTGAAGCCAGTGCGGTAAATGTCTTTTTCAGCAGTGCCTTGCTGCGTTCAACTCCTTCACTGTGCAGGATGTGGCCCAGCGTTGCCACCATGTGGCCACTGCCGAACTTCGCTTCCATCAGGTCACCCTCGTGAAAGGTGAAGCGCTCCGTCAACCCAAAGCGGGCTGCAGTGTTGCGTGTTACGTCAATCACGCCCGGCCAGTCGACCGCTGTCATGCGCACCTGCTTCGAGCTCTGCGCCAGCGCGATGCCCCACACGCCCGAACCGGCTGCCAGATCAAGAACGCTGACCGGACCTTTCAGGGCAAGATGTTGCGCAAGCTCCTGAGCCACCGGATAGCTCATGGGAAAGATGTCGCTGACAAACTCATGAAAGAATTCGCTGCCTGATTTTTGACGATTCACGGCCAATGCCGGCCTTCCGGTCTCTACCACCTTATTGAGTTGAAGCCAATTGGGAAGCAATTGTTCGCTCGTGTGGCGAATGAGCCCGCCCTGGAAGCTCGGCTTGGTGCTGACCAGAAAGGCTGCGCTCTCCGGCGCAAGCGAATACTTGCCGCCGGCCTTGCGCAGAAAATCGAAACCCACAAGAAAGTTCAGAATCGCGCTCAGCCCGCGTTCCGATGCGCCGGTCGCCGCCTGAATTTCGCTCAGGGACTTTGGACCGCTGTCCAATACGTCAAAAACACGATGCTTGATGGCCGCCTCAAGCACCAGAGGCGGAGCATAACCAAAGGCAAACTGATAGATTCGCTCAGGCGTCACCTGGGCATTCGCTTCTGCTGACATTTTGACCTCGCATTTTGGGGATCGGTTGGGGAAAACCGTGGACAAATCATAACAGAGTCGCCAGTCGCCGTGGCACGAATTTTCAGCTTCTGCGTGTCAACCCACCGCCTGATCACTGTTCCCTGTTCTCTATTCCCTGCTAAACTCGTTTCGTGCCCGACTCGCCCAAGCCGCCCGTCTTCCTGCTCGACGCCATGTCGTTCATCTTCCGCGCCTACCACGCCATGCAGCGCTCGCGGCCCATGAGCACCCGATCCGGCCTGCCCACTGCGGCCATCTATGTTTTCGTCAACATGATTAAAAAGATGCGCCAGGATTTTCATCCGCTCTACTTTGCCGCCGTCTTCGACGTGAGCGGCGAGGTCTTCCGCGACGAGCGCGCCCGCGCCATGAAGCCTTTGCGCAAGTGGAACTCGAAAACCCAGAGCTTCGACGAGGTCAGCTACGAAGGCTACAAAGCCAATCGCGCCGCCATGCCCGAGGACCTTCGTCGCCAGATTCCCTACATCCGCCGCGCGCTCGAGGCCCTGCGCATTCCCATCCTCCAGGCCGAGGGCTTTGAGGCCGACGACGTCATCGGTACCCTGGCCCGCGAGGCCGCCGAACAGCAGCACGAAGTCTTCATCGTCTCCGGCGACAAGGACATGATGCAGCTCGTCACGCCCACGGTCAAAATCCTCAACCCGCAGAAGGACAACCTCATCCTCGATCCCGCCAAGGTCGTCGAAGTCCTCGGCGTCCCGCCAGATAAGGTCGTCGATGTGATGGCCCTGCGCGGCGACTCCGTCGATAACATTCCCGGCGCGCCGGGCATCGGCGACAAGGGCAGCGTGGAGCTGATTCAGGAATTTGGCTCAGTCGAGGCCGTCCTAGACCGTGCCAGCGAGGTCAAGCGCAAAAGCTATCGCGAATCATTGGAGCAAAACCGCGACGCAGTCCTCTTATCCAAGGAACTGGTCACGATTGATTGCCACGTCCCGCTTCCTCTCGAACTCGCCTCCATGCAGACGCAACCCCCCGATCTCGAGGCATGCCGCGAGCTCTTCACCGAGCTGGAGTTCACCTCCATGCTGCGCGACCTCGCGCCCTCTGAAACCGCGCCCGCCATCAAGCTTCACGAGGAGCCCACCGCCGACCAGATCGACTCCTTCTGTGTTGCCGCCTGTTCTCATGGCTTTGCCTTCTCCCTCGACGCTACCCCGCCCGCGCCTGAGCCGGAAGAAAACGCCCCTCCGCAATCGCTCTCTTTGCTCGACGCGGCCGAAGCAGCAGAGAAGCAGGCCAGCTTTAAAGTAGGCGTCTGCGCCGATCCATCAACGGCCCTGCTCCTCCCGCTAACCGCCGAAATCCGCTCTCTCCTCGAAGATAAAGCCGTCCCCAAGCAAACCCACGACTGGAAGACAGCGCTCCACCTTCTTTCCGTGCAGGGCGTTTCCCTTCACGGAGCAGTCGATGACACCATGCTGCTTTCCTACGCGCTCAACCCCACCCACTCCACGCAATCGCTGGCCGACGTAGCCGCGCGTCACTCGCAGCCCGCGCCCTCCACTTTGCCTGCTGGCGCCGCCGCCATTCGCGCTCTGGTCCCGGCGTTGAAGGCGGAAGTCGAAAAGTCCGGCGTCGGGCGCGCCTATGAAATGGACCTCGCTCTCGCGCCCGTCCTCTTTCGCATGGAGCAGGCCGGCGTGCGCATCGATCTAGGCGTCCTCGGCGGCCTCTCCCGCCGCTTTGCCGATGAACTGACCCGCGTGGGCGAGCGCATCTTTGAGCTCTCTGGCCGCCGTTTCAACATCAACTCCCCCAAGCAGCTCGGCGAGGTCCTCTTCACCGACCTCAAGCTCCCCGCCCCCGCTGCCCGCGGCAAAAGCAAGTCCGTCTCCACCGCTCAGGATGTGCTCGAATACCTCGCAGAAAAACACGACGTCCCCCGCCTGGTCCTTGAATACCGCCATTTATCGAAGTTGAAATCGACGTACATCGACGCGCTTCCCCTGTTGGCCGACGCCAACTCGCGCGTCCACACAACTTTTCAGGAGGCCGCCACCGCCACCGGGCGTCTCTCCTCCATCAATCCCAACCTGCAAAACATTCCCACCCGCACCGAGCTGGGACGCGAGATTCGCGCCGCCTTCACCGCCGCGCCGGGAACGCAACTGCTTTCGGCGGACTACTCCCAAATCGAATTGCGCCTGCTGGCTCACTTCTCTGGCGATCGTCTGCTCATGCGCGCATACCAAAACAACGAGGACATTCACACCCTCACCGCCAGCGAAGTCTTCGGCGTGCCCGCCGCCGGAATGGACAAGCAGACCCGCAACCGCGCCAAGGCCGTCAACTTTGGAATTGTATACGGCATCTCGCCCTTCGGCCTGGCCGCGCAGTTGGGCATTCCGCAGGCCGAGGCCCGCGACTACATCGACCGTTACTTCGCGCGCTACACCGGCGTCAAGGCGTTTATCGATCGTACTCTCGAAGCCACGCGCATGACCGGCTCGGTACGCACGCTCTTCGGCCGTCTCCGACCCATTCCCGACATCGAGAGCCGCAATCCCAACCAGCGCGGCTTTGCCGAGCGCACCGCTATCAACACGCCACTGCAAGGCACCGCCGCCGACCTCATCAAACTGGCCATGATCGCCCTCGACCGCAAACTCGCCGAGCGCAAGCTTAAAACCCGCATGGTCCTGCAAGTTCACGACGAGCTGCTCTTCGAAGTTCCCTCTGACGAGTCCGCCGAAGTCGAAGCATTAGTCCGCGCAGAGATGGAAGGTGTAATAAAGCTCAAAGTTCCGTTGGTCGCCGACCTCGCCTTCGGCCCCAACTGGCGAGATATGAAATAAGCAGCCTGAAATCAGAATCTAGTGACAGCTAGACAGATCCTGAAACTCGTGATTCTCCGTCATGGATACAAAACCTCGTGCGCAACTCAGAATCTGTTCTTCAAGAGAACTATTGTTGAAGTTGTCCGGTGATATGGACGTGTCCTGTTTGCGCATCGTGATGTAGAGGTCACTCAACTTTTGCATATTATTGAATTCTGCGGTAAGCAGCGGGAACGCGCTGCGGTCGTCGTCCGTCGATGTGGCGGCGGAGGCCAGAGCCAGATTCTTGTCTGCCAGTCTATGCTGTACCGATATCCAGTCCTCCGAGACCGGATTGTTATTCTGGACCGCGTTGACAATTGCGATTCGCCATTCCCGGATCAAGCTCATCTCTTCAATGCCCGCCTGGACAAAAGCAGTTGAGAACCCCGTCTTGCTATGGGGCGTGGATGCCTGCGCCTCTGCATCCGAGGGAGGAAGCGTGAGAGTCGTCTGATTGGCTTTGAACGAGAGGGATCCCTGAGTCAAACGCGCAAGCGTCTCAACTTCGACATACGACTTTCCATTGATCTGCAGAAGCTGTGCTTCGCCTGCGTGCCCGGTGATTGTGAATGTGGCAGCCTGTTGCGGTGTTTGTGAGCTTCCATTTGCAGGCAGCATCATAAGAGCGGTCAACGTTGCCGCTATAACGGAAATGATCTTTTTCATAGGAGATTCTCCGCGCATTATCTATAAGTTTCCCATTGCCCGATTCTGCGTACTGTTCAATCTTGCGCACAATTGATGAGTGGCCTGCCTCATGGACATATAAAAGTAGGGCGACCTGCAACTTGTATTTTGCGATGATGAACTTCTACACGCCCAGCTCCTTCCGTATCGCCCCCGCAATCGCCTCTGCGTGCCTCTTCATCGCCTCTTCGCTTTCTGCCTCAATCATCACCCGTGCCAGTGGCTCCGTGCCCGAGTAGCGAATCACCACCCGCCCCGACTCCTTCAACTCCTCTTCCGCCGCGCGAATCGCCGCCGCTACCGGCGGAATCCCTTCCAACAGCCTCTTTTCCCGCACCTTCACATTCACAATCACCTGCGGAAAGACCTTCAAATCCTCAGTCAGCTCGACGATGCTCTTCCCGGTCCGCGCCACCAGGTCAAGCACCACCAGCGCCGTCAGCAGCCCGTCGCCCGTCGTCGCCAGATGCGGCAACAGGATATGGCCGGACTGCTCGCCGCCCAGCGCCGCGTTGTTCCTCTGCATCTCTTCCAGCACGTAGCGGTCGCCCACCTGCGCACGCAGCATCCGGATTCCCGAGCGCCGCAGCGCCGCTTCCAGGCCCATGTTCGACATGGTAGTGGCCACAACCAGATCTCCCGTCAGCAAGCCGCGGAGCTTGAGATCGCGCGCTACCATCAGCAGAATCGCGTCGCCGTTGATCACGTTGCCGTGGCTGCCGGCCAGCATACAGCGGTCTGCGTCGCCGTCGAAGGTCAGGCCCAGATCTGCTCCGCGCGCGCTCACTTCGGCGGCCACCTGCTCCGGATGCAGCGCACCGCAGTTCAGGTTGATGTTGCGGCCGTCGGGCTTGATGTTCTCGAGAATTACATCGCCGCCCAGCCGCCGGAAGAGTTCTGGCGCAACTGCTGCCGCCGCTCCATTCGCGCAGTCGGCCACAATCCGCAGCCCAGCCAGCGTGAGCCCCGGCACGCAGTCGAGCAGAAACTGAATATAGTCAGCCTGGAGCGTCGCGTTGTCCACCACTGAGGGGAGCGTTGCCGGGTCGGGAGCCGCTGAGCGCGAGGCGTGATGGAGTATTTCATCTTCCATGGACAGCTCTACCGCATCGGCCAGCTTGAAGCCGTCGGCGCCGAAGAGCTTGATGCCGTTATCCTGCCAGGGATTGTGCGAGGCGGAGATTACCACGCCCGCCTGAAATCCATGTGTCCGCGCCAGAAATGCCACCGCCGGAGTGGGCACGATGCCCGCGCTCTCCACGCGCACCCCGGTCTCGCTCAATCCTGCGGCAAGCATTGCCGCAATCCACACGCTCGATTCGCGTGTATCCCTCCCCAGCAACACCTTGGGAAAATTCCCCGGTACGGAGTTCCGCAGCGAGTGGCCTAACGCCAGCCCGCAGGCGAAGATGGTGGTTGCGTCCAGCGGATTTTCGCCCGCCACGGCGCGAATGCCGTCGGTGCCGAAGAGTTTACGTGCGTTGGCTTTTGTCATCGTCTCACTTCTTCATCTTGGATTCTACGCGGCTGATAAATCCGCCATCTGCCAGGCGCGTCGTGACCTTGTCACCTGCGTCAACCTGTGCGACGGATCGCACCACACCGCCTGTCGCATCAACCACCAGCGCGTAGCCTCGCTCCAATACGGCGAGCGGTGACAGGGAATGGAGTCGCGCGTCGAGTGCGTTGTGGCGGGCAACGGATTCATGCACCTTGCGCTCCAGCGTGCGGTCCAGGTGCGTCCTGCACGCGGCCAGCCGTTCCCGCGCCACCCCAAGCTGCTGCCGCGGATCGTGACGTAACACGGCGGCTGTCAGCTCCGCCAGCTGGAGATGATCCTGTTGCAGCAATCTGCCCGTCGCTGTTCCCTGGCGGAAACTGAGCTCGTCCAAACGTTGCGCCAGCCTGTGCAGCAGCGTATTCACGCGCCCCTCGGCGCGGCTCACCGGCAGCCGCGTCAGCCGCTGCCGCGCTTGCAGCATCTGGAAGCGAGCGGCGCGCTCCAGCCTGTGCGATTGCTCGGCCAAATGCTCGGCAATTTTGTGCTGCGCCTCGGTAATCAATTCCGCCGCCGCCGAAGGCGTTGGCGCGCGCAGGTCAGCGACGAAATCCGCAATAGTAAAATCCGTTTCGTGTCCGATGGCCGAGACCACCGGCAGCCGCGACGCCGCAATTGCCCGCGCCACCTGCTCGCTGTTGAATGCCGCCAGGTCTTCCAGCGACCCTCCGCCGCGGGCAACGACAATCACGTCCACCAACCCTGAACCGTTGAGTTCGGCCAGTGCCACCTCCACCTCGGCGGGAGCCGAATCTCCCTGCACGCTAACAGGGCAAACAAGCACATTCAGCCCGGAGTGGCGTCGGGCAACAATATTCAAAAAGTCGCGTATCACGGAGCCAGTTGGAGAGGTGATGATGCCCACCGTTCGCGGAAACGCGGGCAGTGGCCGTTTGCGTTCTGCGTCGAAGAGGCCTTCGGCCTTGAGCCGCGCCTTCAATTGCTCAAAGGCCAGTTGCAGCGAGCCCGCGCCCACCGGCTCCATCGTCTCGGCCACCAGTTGCATCTGACCGCGTTGCTCGTAAACGCTCACCCGCCCGCGCACCAAAACATGCAGGCCGTCCTCGGGCCTGAAGCGCAGCAGCATCGCCTGCCTTCGGAAGAGCACCACCCCCAGTTGCGCCTCGGCGTCCTTCAGCGTGAAGTAGACGTGGCCGCTCGGCGCTGGACGGTAGTTGGAGATTTCCCCCTCTACCCATACGTCGCCCCACTCCTGCTCGATCAGCTCGCGCACCTGGCTCACCAGCTCGCGCACCGGCCAGATGCGGCGTGCGTCCCGCGGTCCCTCAAAGCTGAGGCCGAGTTGCGGCGTGAATGGGTCTTCTCTGCTCACTGGTAAGAGTGTAATCGCGCGGGGCTTGCCTCGAAGTCGCGGGAAGGAAACGGGCCCCCGATTGGAAGGGTGTCCCGGTTTTGCATGCAGAGCGTTAGGGATGCAGGCCGGCCGCGGCCAGCATCTGTAAGAATTGGCGGCGGGACCGTTGGTCGACGGCCATAGCCACCAGCTTGCCCTTGCGGTTGAAGACGAAGCTTCTGGGAAGGTTCTCGACATGGAACCGCTTGGCCGCCTGGGAGTCCGGGTCGAGCAGGACGGGCGCGTGATAACCACTTCCATTCACAAAGGAACTGACCTTCGAGCTTTCCTCATTGGTGATGGAGAGGACGACCAGGCCCTGGGACTTGAAACGGGAATAGAAGTCATTCAGATCGGTCATTTCCAAACGGCAGGGGCCGCACCAGGTTGCCCAGAAGTTGACCAGAACGACCTTGCCGCGGAGTTGCGAGAAGGTGACATCCCTGCCTTGGAGATCTTTGAGGGTAAAGTCTGCTCTTTCGACGTCGGCGTCGTCGGCAACCAGCTTTTGGGTAGCCTTGGCGAGAAGAGGATCATCAATGCTAGTCGTTACGTGCTCGTAACGGACCAGTTTGGCCAGGTCGATGTAGGGCATGGGAGGCTGGTCGCCTGTGCCTGATACGGGTAACTCCGTCAGCGATTGGGCCAGTGTGTCGGCTACAGCTTGAAGGGCTGGCAGGCCTGGGTCGTCTCGGGAGGCCAGGTGAGCGAGAATGTCAGCGAGTTGTAACTTGTTCCGGCCGGCAGGCAGGGTACGAATGTTGGAGGCGATTTTGATCATCGTTGTTGGGGACTGGGGTGCAGTGGCTGTCGCAAGACTCCTCAGCTCGCTCATGATGGATGATGCGGTCACCTGTGCTTCCTGTGCTTGAAGAAAAGGCGTTGCAAAAAGAGGTGCTGCGATAAGAAGAGCGCGACGGAGAGGAATCATGCGGTCTCGCTGAATGAGTGGATTGAAGCCATCAAGGCTTCGAAGGAATTATATTCCTGTGGCGCGAATGGGTCTTCTCTGCTCACTGGTAAAAGTGTAATAGAGCGGGGCTTGCCCAGGGGTCGCTGGAAGGAAAGGGGCGCACGCGCCGACGGAGCGCCCCGGCCGTACGGGAGGTGATCATGGATGAAGATCTGTCTGGGAGAGCATCGCCAGCCACTGGTGCATGACGCGCCGGTCAATGGCTTCCGCAATCAGTTTGCCATCGCGATTGAAGATAAAGGTTCTGGGATTGCCTTCGACATGGAACTGCTTGTGTACCTTGCCGTCGAGATCGAGCAGGACGTTCGGATGGTAGTTGGATGCGTTGACGTAGGAGGAGACCTTGTAGGGTTGCTCGTCGGTGATGGAGAGAATGATTAGCCCCTGTGGTTGAAAGTAGTTGTAAAGCCGGTCCAGGTCGGGCATCTCCTGTATGCAAGGCGGACACCAAGTGGCCCAGAAGTTGATCAGCACGATCTTGCCTCGCAGTTCGGAGAGGGTGACCTTTTTGCCCTTCAAATCCTTAAGGGTGAAGTCGGCCTTCTGAATATCCGCTTCTTCGTCGGACAGCGTCTGGGTGGCCTTGGTGAAGAGCGGGTCGTCGAGAGTTGCGGTAACGTGTTCGTAGCGGACGAGCTCCGCTAGCTCGCTGTACGGGGCAGGGGTCTGGCCGCCTTTGGCTGGGACGGGGGATTCAGCCAGCGCCTTGGCAAGGGTGTCGGCAACGGCCTGGAGTGTTTCATGGCCGGCATCGCCCTCCGTGGATAGGCCGGCAAGATTGTAAGCCAGCTTGACCTAGTTTGGGCCGGCGGGCAGCGAGCGTATATCGAGGGCCAGCTTGGCGGTGGCGATCGAACGCTGTTCCGGAGAAAGGGAGCGAAGTTTGTCGAGCTGCTTATTGATGGCCGACTCGGAGGCCTGCGCATAGAGCAGAGGCGCTGCAAGAAGGACGGTGGCTACGAACAGCAGGGTGCGGCGAATTGTGATCATAGGGTCTCCCTGGAGGGATAAATTGTGGGCATTATAGCTTTGACGGAATTATATGCCTGCGGCGCGAGGTCGAAAGCCGGTTATTTCGGCGTTGCAGCGGCCAGCTTGGCCAGCCGTTCGGCAACGGTGGCGACGATATGGTCCTGAACCTCTTTAATGCTGTGATCGCCTTCAATCAGCACCACGCGATCCCGTTCGCGGGCGGCTATCTTCAGATATTGTTTCCTGACTCGGCGGTAAAATGCGTCCTCTTCCTGCTCAAAGCGGTTTTCATCCTTGCTGCTCTTTTCGGCGGTGCGCAGGTTGCGGCGCCGCGCCCGGGCCAGCGCCGGCCCCAGCGTGGGCAGCAGCATAAACGTCAGGTCTGGTTTCAGGTTTGAACAGAGCAGGCGGTGGAGCTCCAGCACCACCTCCGAGCCCAGTTCGCGGCCTCCGCCCTGATAGGCTTCCGTTGAATCCGTGAATCGGTCGCAGAGAACGATCTTGCCATTATCCAGAGCGGGCTTGATGATCTCGGCAATAGCCTGGGCGCGGGCGGCAAACATCAGGGCCATCTCGCACTGGGGCGCCAGGCCCTTGGAGCGAGAGTCCAGCACCAGTGCGCGGATGCGTTCGCCGGTCGTCGTGCCGCCCGGCTGGCGGGTGGGCAGGGTGCTGTAACCGCGTTTCTTCAGCCATGCCGTCAGGCGATTGATTTGCGTGGTTTTACCCGAACCATCAAGGCCTTCAAAGGTAATAAACAATCCACGCCGCATGGGCTAAGTTTACCACTTGAATTTAGTTGCAGACGAATCTACTGCCGGTGTGTTACAAGGAGATTAATTTCATAACCTCACCGGAGGCAGGCGACTGCGCTCCACAGGAGTAAAACAAGTGAATCTTCGCATTGTTCACAAAATCTCCGTTTGCGGCTTATTCGCGGTCGCTTTACTAACCACACGGCAACTCAGCGCACAGAACCTGTCGCTGGAGGGCCAAACCGGCGGGTTCCTCACACCCACCGCGTATGTTGTTGAATCGGCCAAGGGCCAATTCTTCTCTCACCCCGCCATCGGCATCCACTTCATCGGCTCCTATGCGGTCATCGGCAATATCGAGACCTTCAATATCACTGAAGGCTTCGCCAACCGCGCCGAGGCCGGCTATACCCGCAGTGTGCACCAAAACGGCAACCAAATGACCTCTGGCCTGGGTCTCAGCAATCTCTGGAATTACGACGGTATGAATGTCATTCACGGCAAGGTGGTGCTCGTCAATGACGGTCAGTTCGGCCCATATATGCCCGGTATCGCAATTGGTGGTCTGGTGCGCACCGGTGACCACTTTGTTTCGGGTGCAGCCAATAAACAGCTGACGGGAACTGACAAGTCGTACACCAACGGCGACGCGTACATTGCCGTCACCAAGACCTGGGCGAAGAAGCCGGTTCCCTTCCTGGCCAACTTCGGTTGGAAGGCCACCAATGCCACCATCTTCGGCATCGGCGGACAGAGTACGCGCTTCGGCGGGCGGCTCTTCGGCGGACTCGGCATTCCGCTGCCCATCGGTAAAAGCATCGTAGCCGTACCCTCGGCGGGATTTACGCAGGAGCCCAAGACCTCGGTGAATCTGAATACCCTGCTGAATGCAACCCTCTACGGGTGCGAGCTTGCATCCCTCTGTAATCCCGCGTCGTACCCGCTGATGAGCGCCCATCTACCCACAACGCTGGACTACGCCGTGCGCGTGACCCAGCGCGAGCATCCCCACTTCGCATTTGATTTGGGCGTGGGGCAAGTGGCCGGTAACATCGGATCCATTTATGTTCCAAATCCCTACTACCCCGCGGTGGGGCCTCCGGTTGTCACCACGCCCGTGAATCTCCAGGCGCGTCATGTCGTCGGCATGGGACTCAGCTACCGCTACTGATGGTGTTGTAATTCAAGAAGACTGAAGCAGAGTATGCTTCATGTACAGTTTTGACCAGAACGGGGAGAGGGCTCAGGGTACGCTTGCTGCGTAGTACCCATGCCCTCGCCCCGCGCAGTGAAAATCAATTCTCTCAGCGGAGCAGGCATGAATGAACCAGGAGGTTCTTCTCATGCGAATTTTCCGCTATGCGCGTTGGCTCTTGCTGACGCTGCTTTTCTCTCTGATTCCCGCTTCATCGCACGCGCAAGTAGTAATCTCTGTCGGATTCGCTCCGCCGGAACTGCCCGTCTACGAACAGCCGTACTGCCCTGAGCCCAACCTGATGTGGATACCCGGCTACTGGGCCTACGATCAGAACCAGGGCGACTACTACTGGGTGCCCGGCGCCTGGGTTCCCGCTCCCTATCAGGGTGCGCTTTGGACGCCCGACTACTGGGACTGGTACGGCGGCCACTACAGGTTCCATCACGGCTACTGGGGCCGCCATGTGGGCTACTACGGTGGCGTGAACTACGGCAACGGCTACGGGGGCATCGGCTACTCCGGCGGCGAGTGGCAAGGCAATGACTTCCGCTATAACACTGCGATCACGCGCGTCAATGAAACCGTCATCCATAACACCTACAGAAACCAGACGATTGTGGAGAATAATACCATTGTCAACAATAACCACGTCGCCTATAGCGGCGGTCCCGGCGGGGTGCAGCACAAGCCTACCGCCTCTGAGCAGGTAGCCGCGCGTGACAAGCACACGGCTCCTACCAGCATCCAGACGCAGCACGTGGCGGCGGCCAGGACCGACAAAACCTCGTTTGCCAAGGCCAATGGCGGCCACCCACAGAACGCGGCAGTCACCAAGCCACTGGCCCCGGTAAAGAACACTCCGGCTCAGAAACAGCAAGCTCAGACACAGCAGAAACAGCAGGCGCAGACGCAGCAGCGTCAGCAGGCGCAGACGCAACAGAAACAGCTGGCTCAGAAACAGCAAGCTCAGACGCAGCAGAAACAGCAAGCTCAGACGCAGCAGCGTCAGCAGGCGCAGACGCAGCAAAAACAGCAGGCTCAGAAACAGCAAGCTCAGACGCAACAGAAACAGCTGGCTCAGAAACAGCAAGCACAAACGCAGCAGAAACAGCAGGCTCAGAAACAGCAAGCGCAGACGCAGCAGAAACAGCAGGCGCAGAAACAGCAAGCACAAACGCAGCAGAAACAGCAGGCTCAGAAACAGCAAGCTCAGACGCAACAGAAACAGCAGGCTCAGAAACAGCAAGCTCAGACGCAGCAGCGTCAGCAGGCGCAGACGCAGCAAAAACAGCAGGCACAACAACAGCAGGCGCAGAAACAGCAAGCTCAGACGCAGCAGAAACAACAGGCCCAGCAACAGCAGGCTCAGAAACAGCAAGCTCAGACGCAGCAGAAACAGCAGGCTCAGACGCAGCAGCGTCAGCAGGCTCAGACGCAGCAGCGTCAGCAGGCTCAGACGCAGCAGCGTCAGCAGGCGCAGCAGCAGCAATCGCGTCCTGCACCACAGCAGCAATCACGCCCTGCTCCGCAACAGCAGGCTCGTCCTGCTCCGCAGCAGCAGCATGCCGCACCTGCACCCAAGAATGAGCCAAAACACTAATTACGCGGATGCTCACCACAGAAAACAACAGGCCCACGGCATGCCGTGGGCCTGTCTGTGTCTGAAAGGCGCATAAGCGCCGCCCACCTGGACGGCCTGTCCCCGCACCGCAGGCGGCCATAGCGCGAAGCGTGCCCGCCTGGACGGCCTGTCAGGTGGCGCAGGTGGTCAGAGATTCAGCCTTTGCGAGCGAATAGCGAGCGGCTGGCCCCACCGCAGGTGGCGCAGGTGGCTTTAAACGGAAAGAGCCGCCCGGCAACTGGGCGGCTCTCTCCTCAGGGAGAATAGTTCCAACGGAGGCAAAACCATCAGAACTTTCTGGCTGCATACTAGGGGCGGGGGAAGGGTGTGTCAAGGAGAAATCGAGAGAGAAATAAACGTATATATATCAATAACTTGATAAATATTTTTTCGAAAATGCACAGGCGCTGTCTTCGTCGTTTCTTCGCCTTATTTATTCTGCTTTATCCCTGCTTTTTGGGGTGTTTTATTGGGTTTATGCCGGGTTAGCTCCCTGTTTTCCTCCGCATTTACCCTTCGGATACGCCCTCGCGATTTTTGCCGGATCTTCTCCCCTCCTCACTCTCGCAGGTTCAGGCTGGTGAACTCGATGTCGAACATCGAGGAAATCGGTTTGCCGCGCGCCAGCCGGTACAGCACCCGGAAGCCTCCCAGAAAAAATGCCAGCAATAGCGCCGAGCAGCAGCCGATGAGCACCAGGATCGTGATCCCCAACAGCAGCTTGCCTGTCTTCAATACGTCGGACTCGGTCGGCTGCTCGAGCGACGTCAGGTCTAACTCGTAATGCACTGAGGCCAGCAGCTTGTGGCTATCATCGGTAAAGGCATTACCGCTTACCAGCGCCACCAGCGGCCCGCTGCGCCGCACCTCCAGCGCCGCCAGGCCCGAATCCTGCAGCGGCTTGGGCCACCCCGCCTGCGTCTGCTTGTCCGCTCGTTTGCACGCTTCAACGAACTCGCGAATCGTCTTCTCTTGCGCCGCCGCCATCTGCGGAGTGGGGTAGTCGATGATGGTCAGCGTAGCCGGCCCCGTGCGCAGCGTATAGTTGGCGGTCACGGCCTCCGCGCCGCGATCAAAGCCCACCAGCTCCGGCGGCAACACACCGCCCGCGCCGGCATAGCCCGCCGGCCCCAACGCATAGTGCGTCGTCTGCCCGTCCAGTTGTGCCTTCGGCAGGTTGGCCAATATGGGAGGCGCCAGCGCCTTGCCGCCCTCCGGTTGCGTCAACATGCCTGCCAGCTCGCGCAATTCCGCGCCGCTCATGGGCTCGATGTGCGAAAAATTCGCATCCACCACCGTGTTCCCCACCCAGAAGAGCACCCGGTTATGGTTGGATGTCGCCCCTGTGCCGATCTGTTCCCTCGGCCATCCATTCTGTCTATAAAACGAATACGCGCCAAATGCGCCGCTGGAGTCATGAAAACGGAGCGCGCGCAGGTTCAGCGTCTCGCCGCTTCGCTTGTACACAGCCAGCTCGGCATCGGTAAAGTCGTACTCCCTGAGAGCTGCTGCGTTCGCCGGGTCGGCTTGAGCCGCGTCGGACACCTTCTTCGGCGCGCCTGTGGCCACCCAACCGGCAAACGTCTCCGGCAGCAGTGCTTTGGCAACCGGCGGCAGCACCAGCTGCACCGCTTCCTTTGAAGCCGGGGCTTTGGCTGGCGTAGCCTGCGCCTCGCCCGCGGTTGCGCCCCCTGCCAGCACCACCGAACAAACCAGAATTGAAATCCAACGCATCCAAATGCTCCCATCTTCAGGGTACACGTTCCCTAACCTTTGCATGTCTGTCCCTTGTCGCCTTCACAGTTTCTATATCCTGAATCTCCCCTCCGCGTCCGGACGTTTCGGAAGCAGTATCAACGCGGCTATTGTGGCGATGGCCAATAGCACAACCGCCAACCCCTGGCCATGGAAGCCAAAAACCTGCACCGCAACGGTGGTGGCAAAAATGAAGCATCCGCCCCACAGGCAGAATCCGGCCATCGCGCGAAGCGTATGCCTTACCCATGGATCGTAGGGAAATGGCCGCGAAGAACCACGGAACGAGGCTAAAGGATCCGCGTAGAATGCGCGTCCCATACAGATCAAAACGCAGCCCAGGATGGCTCGCACCGCCAAGGCAACGATGGGATGGGAGAGGATGTGCGCAAGACCTATCATGTCCGTCACGGGAGGCTGCCAGCAGATCAGTTCACTGCTTCGACCCCGTCGCATCTTCGCGCCGCCAGCTCACCGCTGTGCATCCCCTATCTACTTGGACACTGAACTCGCCGGAAATGTTCCTGGGTTCCGCTCTTGCCCCTGACAGATCTTCAGCCGCTTATTCGGGAGCAATCCATTCGGCTGTTATCACTCGATTTCGGCCCGCCCCTTTTGCCTGATAGAGCGCCCGGTCCGCGGCGGCAATCAAGCCAGCGGGAGAACTCCATCTCTGCAGAGTTGCTGTTGCCACCCCGGCGCTTACCGTCAGGTGCTTGGCTACCGCCGATGCGGGATGCGGTAATCCGAGACCGGCCACTGCCAGCCGCACCGTCTCCGCGATGTGCAGGGCATTGGATTCATTTGTTTCGGGCAGCAATAATGCGAACTCTTCCCCGCCAATGCGCGCGGCCACATCACCTAAGCGTTTGGCATTTCGAGCTATCTCTCTGCCCAGAGCCGCCAGGTACTCGTCGCCTTGCTGGTGTCCGCTGGAGTCGTTCAGCGCCTTGAAGTGATCGGCGTCAAAGATGATCAGTGAAAGGGACGACCCCGTTCTCGTCATGCGCGCGCATTCTTTTTCGAGTGTCTGGTCAAAGATGCGCCGGTTCGACAGGCCGGTCAACGCATCGGTAAACGATAGCCGCGCCAGTTCTTCATTCGTACGCTGCAAATCCGCTGTCTTTACTTCTACCAATTGCAGTAATTCACGTTCTCTGCGTCGCGCGCTCAATACCCGCAAACGAAGCACAACCAGCACCAGGGATGGAGGAATCAGCGCGCAAACCGCAAAAAACCACCACGTCTTGTACCACGGAGCCAGTATCTTGAAGGCGAATACGGCTGGATGTCCACTCCACACTCCGATGTCGTTCTGCGCCTCGACTTCCAGCCGGTATTCTCCCGGCGCCAGGCTCGCAAAATGCAGTTCCCGTTGCTGTGTCTCGGTCCAGGATGATTGCGCGCCTCCCAGCCGGTAACGGAAGACAACCTCATTCTCCTGGGGTGCATTCAGCGCGAAATAGCGCGCCATCAAAGAGTTTTCCGAATTGCCAAAGGACGGATTGTGCAACCTGGAGACGTCTCTCTCTCCTATCATGAGCCGGGTAAATACCACATCGAGCGGCGCTTCCGGGGAGTTGTTCGTGCGCATCCTGAAGCGCGATACTCCACCGCTGGTTCCAATCCAGATTGCGCCGTCCGTATCTTCAGCAAAAGCGTTCAGGTCGCAGTCATTCCATGCCAGGCCATCGGTCGTGTCGAAGTTGTCCCAGCGGGTGCCGTTCCACATATCCACGCCCTTTTCTGTCCCCGCCCATAATCGCCCTTCCCTGTCGAAATCCAGAAAATAGATGAGTCCGTTGGTTCCCGGGCGCTGCACGCCTTTTTCGATGCTTATCCCGCCCGGCTTGGGATGAACGCGGTCGATGCCGCCTCCATGGCGATAACCCACCCACACTGTGCCATCGCTGCCCACCGCCAGCGACAGCACCTCCTGATTGCTCAGTCCATCGGCGCGCGTCCAGTTTCTCCACTGCCCGCCGGTGTACTCATAAAGTCCGCCTACGCCTCCGGCCCACAGCGCGCCATCCTCTCCTTCGGCGATTGCCCACATGCGGCCAAATGGAATCTCCTCGATGCGCGTGAACCTCTGGTACGGAGGCCGGGCCATAAACAAACCAGCCTCCGTTTCCGCCCACAACTGGTGATCCCGGTCGAAGTGAAGAGTGTATGCGTCCTTGCCTGCCAGTCCCTGTTTTTCACCGAACCACTCCACGCTGCCGGTCACAAGGTGAATGCGGGCCATGCCGTGGGCTTCGGTTCCAATCCAAAGGTCTCCGCCCGGATCCATTCGCAGGCCGTGGACCGGTATGTCGCCCACTCCCGCAAAGCGTTTCCACTGAACGCTGTATTCCCCTTTCTTTCCGCTAAACAATCCTCCTTCGGTTGCCAGCCAGATCGTCCCGTTGGCCAGTGGCAGAATCTCGTAGACCACGTCGCTTCCCAGCCCGCTTGCCGCCGAGTAGCTTTCCCAATCCCCGTAGCCATTCCACTGGAATAAGCCGCGACCCGCCGTCCCAATCCACAGTGAGTGCTGACGGTCCTCGAAGATTGAATAGACGGTTCCGCGCAGGCCGGCGGTGCGATCCACCTTCTGCCATTCCTTCCCATGCTGGATAAATATCCCATCTGTGGACGGCAGTAGAATCCGCCCTTCCGCATCGGCAACGGGAACTCCTCCCAGCGCGTTAGATAGAATCGGCGAGTCCGGCTTCTTGAACATGGTATGTCCCGCCTCCAACACGAAAACACCCACATTCCTTCCCCGCACCCATAGATTTCCCTGGCTGTCCTTCCGTATCGCCTGCCATTCACTTTCAGGAAGTCCGCTCGCCCGTCCCAGCACCGTAGTTCCGCGGCTGTCCATGCGGCAGATCTCCCCGCCGCATCCGTACCACACAATCTCCCCATCCACCAGCACGCCATACGCGCCTGGACCAGAGCTGCCTTCAACTCTGGGAATCAGGCGCTCGGTAAATCCCTCGCGCCCAGCTTCGAAAGAGAGTTCCACAAGACCGGCATCCGTGCCCAGATACGTGTGTCCCTTGCCGTCCGCTTGTATGCCTTGGAAAATGCTGATTGTTTTGAAGGAGGTGGCAAGCTTCTCGAACTGGTTTCCCGCAAGGTGGTAGAGCCCAAAGTTGCCCCCTGTCAGAACGGACCCGTCGGGAGCATCCCCAAATGCTGCGCCGTTGGGAGAAGGAATCCCCTGTTCCGGCCCAAAAGCTTCAAACCGTTCTCCGTCGTAGCGGAAGATGCCGTTTTCCGTACTCACCCATATAAAACCTGAGCGGTCCTGGTAGATCGTCCGTACGCCAAGATTGCTGAGCCCTTCCGTCGTTCCAAAGTTGCGAAAACTGTACTCCTGGGCGCACAGCACTCCTGTTGCCAGCGCCAGAACGAAGAAGCTCCATGCATTGGTTCTTCTGCTCATTTAAGTGTTGAATCGGCAGCCCTGTAAGGGTTTTTAGTTGCAGCTCCACCCGATACCGGTTTTCTTTCCTGCGAAACAGATCAAAGGTCAGTTTGGCTGGCTGAAAATCCCGTCACTGCCAAAAGTAACCGTTTCGCCGGCATTCAGCAGAAAGACGCGTCCGGTCTTCGTTTCCGTAATCTGCAACTGTCCCGAGTATAGCTTTACAATACCGCTTCCGTCCGTCTGCACCGTTGCTTCAAAATCCGTTCCGCGTATGCCGATGGTGCCGACTGGCAGGTTCACTTTCATACTTGCTGGGTCTTTGCGCGCTGTTTTGCCCGTAACCCAGCGAAATATCCCTTTGCTGAGACTCGCCATGATCTTATGCGCATCAATGGCCGGATCATAGATAAACTCATCCAGGACCATATCCGAGTTCGCACCAATGGTAAAAACCGTTTCGTCGAGTAGTAGGACCTGCAGGTGGCCATCGGCCCCGGTAATGATACGCGCTCCAGTGTAGACAGGACTGCCTGGTGTGATGGGAACCTGGCGGCCGTCGCTGGTAAGCCAATACACCGTGCCGCGCACGTTCGCCGCTGCTCCCATCCTCGTATGCGGCGTGGGTGTATTTCCGGCGGCTTCGGCTTCCGCGCGCGCCGCTGCAGTATTGAACTGGTTGCCTTTCTCGATGTGCGCACCGGTTTCGGCCCTCAAAGCCGTGAGCGCCTTCTGGCACGAAGCCTCCTGCGCTGTTCCCTCCTCAACCGCGCTGCATTGCTGATTGTGCACCTGCACCCGCTCCCGCAACTGGGAGCGTTCACCCACCAGCGTTGCGCGCCACCTGACCAGCTCAGGATGTGCTGCGGCAACCTTGTCGGAGAGCGTTGCCAGGGCCGGAATCTGCTGGGCTGCTGACGGCTTCGCCTGGCTCAACAAAACAATCACGGCAGTCGCGCACACCAACCACGCCGCCCCTGCGAAAATGCGTTTGCTCATGGCTGCTTCTCCTGTGTTGCTGTATCTGGCTTTGTTTCGGTATTTAGTTTTTTCCCGCTCTCCGGCGATGCCGGATTCTCAATCCACGGCATATCCAGCTTCACCAGCCGCTTCTTGATTGCATCCTCTGCTATCTGCTGATCTTGTCGGAGGTTTTGTATATCAGTTTTGAACTGGTTTTTTCTGATTTCCAGGGCAGCCGGATCACCCTGCTTGCTGTCGATCTGTTTTTGTATGTCGGCAATCTGTTGTTGTTTCTCAGCTTTATTGCTCTCCAGCTCGCTATACCAGGTAATGCTGGCGTTGATCTCCTTATCGTTTGTAGTGACGGTATTCTTGGGGATGTGCGAGAGCAGCTTGGCAACCGCCGGCGCTTTGCCCACCCTTCTCAGATCCACGGGAGGCGCTTCGATCTTCGGTCCGGTTGTGTCGAAAATCTTGCTTCCGCCGGCGACGGCGTCTTCACGTCTTCCTGTGGTCTTCCCCTCGGGCGTCGTCGATTGCAATCCCTGCCCTGTTGCGCCTAGAGAGGAACTCGCCTCATCCAGAGCCTTTTGCGATGGGGAAGAGTTCGCCGTATCCCCGGTTCCGGATCCGCCGGAATTGGGCGCGTCCCTGAGATTTTCGCCCGCTGTAATCAAGGGCGTTGCCGGTTGACTCGCTGGCTTCTGTTGCCGGGCCTTCGTCTCCAGGTCGATCACGGACTCAAGTGCGTGTTGCAGGTTCTGCCGGTTCAAGTCTCCTATAGGCGTAGTTTCCAGGGCCTTGCGATATAAATCCTCCGCCTCCGCATAGCGCTTCTGCAGTACCAATGTATCGGCCAGTCTGCCTCTGGCGTAAAACCTGCCCGAATCTGTATTCATCGCCTGGCGATAAAGCGGCTCTGCCTCCGCGTAGCGACCTTGTTGTCTTAGCAAATCGCCAAGGGAAGACAAAGGGTCGGGATTGTTTGGATTAGCCGCAATCGATTTTCGATAAGCTGCCTCAGCCTCCGCATATCGCTTTTGGCGCTCGAGCATGAGGCCCAGTTCATACTGAGGGTAATAATCCTTCGGATTCATTTGAGTCGCTGTCTGATAAGCTGCCTCGGCCTCCACAGGTCGGCCCAGGCCCCTGAGTGCATTGCCCAGTTCAGCCTCGGCGCTCGCATTTTTCGGGTTTAACTGGAGTGCCTGGCGTAAGGCTGTCTCCGCCTCCGCGTATCGATGATTAAACACGAGCAGTGAACCCAGCTCATACTGAGAGTCGTCATCCTTCGGATTCAGCTGTGTCGCTTTTTGATAAGCTTCCAGGGCATCGGTTAAACGGCCCTGGCCCTTGAGCGCAGTTCCCAGGTTGGAGTAGGCCTCTGGAATTGTGGGGTCAAGAGCGATCACTTGACGCCAAACCGCTTCCTCGGCTTTGTAGTCTCCGCTCTTCCGTAACTGAGAGCCTCGTTCCCAGAGAGCAAGTATCTGCGCCTTCTTCTCGCGGGCCCTTGCTGCTGCGGCATTTGCGTCCGCATTGGGAGTCGGTTGTACATTGACATTCGGGTGCACATTGGCAATCGCCTGTTTCCGGGCAGACTCCGCCCAGGCAATACCCTGCTCCCAAAGGTTGCGGTCGGCGGGGTCGTCGGATTCGGCCTGGCGATAGAAGGCGATGCCCCGGTCATACTCTCCGTTTCTCACTGCGAATACGCCATTGCAGGCGTCGATGCATCCCATAATCCCGCGTCGCAGGTTCAGAGCGTCTCCGTCGCCCGGCGCATATTGCAATGCCTCGTCGATGGAACTCTGCGCGCTTTGGCAGAGCGAGAGGCCTTGCGCCGTTGCACCCAGTCTGATTGCTTGTTGATACTGTTTGAGTGCCTGGTTGTAAGCCTTAACGTAACTCGAGTACGCCCTTGCTTCCGCGTGCGTGGTGGTGTTTGTGTTGCCGCCGCCCCCGCCGCAGTTCGCAACACACACGCCCGTAACCGGGGGTGCCTGCGCCCCGCACACGGTAATCGCCGCCGCGCAAACCAGTAACGCTGCCCCTGCGAAAATGCGTTTGCTCATGGCTGCTTCTCATTTGTTGCTGTATCTGGCTTTGTTTCGGATCCCTGTTGGGCCGGTGCGTCAACCCATTCCATAGACAGATTTTTCAGCTCTTTCTTGATTACATCCTCCGCCTTCTCCTGGTTCTGATCGATGATTTTCAGTGCATTCGTATAACTCGTTTGTTCAATCTTGAGGATGTAGAGGTTGCCCTGCTTGTTGTCGATCTGCTGCTGTATATTGGTTATATTCTGCTGCGTCTCCGCCTTCGTGTTCTCCAGAATGCCATACCACGTGACGCTGGCCTGGATTAGCTTGTCGTTTTTAACTTTGTCATTTTGCGGAATGTGCGAGAGCAGCTTGGCGACTGACGGCGCCTTGCCTACTCCTCTCAAATCCACTGGCGACACGGCGCTCTTCTCTCCGGTTGTGTCCCAAATCTTGTTTCCGCCACCACCCACGTCCTCATTTTGCCCTGTGATTTTCCCCTCAGGCGTCGTCGATTGCAATCCATGATCCGTGTCGACTGTCGTGGAATTCGCCTCGTCCATGGCTTCATGCGATGGCGAAGAGTTAGTCGCATCCCCGGTTCCGGTGCTGTCGCCAGAATTAAGCGCGTCCTTGAGCTCTTCGCCGTCTGTGACCGCGGGTGTTGCCGGCTGGCTCGCCTGCTCTTGCTGCTGGGCCTGCCTCTCCAGGTCAATCACGACCTGAAGCGCATCTTGTGCGTCCGGGTTTCCGGGAGATGGAGATATTTCCAGGGACTTGCGATACGCGGTCTCGGCCTCCGCATAGCGTCGTTGTAACCTGAGTGCAAGTCCGAGATTGGAGTAGGCTGCGGCGTTTTGAGGGTCAACTACGAGCACTTGACGCCAAACCGCCTCCGCGCCTTTGTAGTCATTGTTCTTATGAAGTTCAGTGCCTTGCGCCCAAAGGACATTAATCTGCGCCTGCCGTTCCCGCTCCCGCTCCGCCGCAGCCCTCGCGTTCGCTTCGGCAATCGCCTGCTGCTGTCGGGCAATCGCCTGCCGCCGATTCGCTTCGGCCCAGGCAATGTTCCTCTCCCAAAGGTCGTTGGATTCGGGATACTCCGATTCGGCCTGGCGGTAGTAGCTGATGCCCAGGTCATAATTTCCCTTTTGTACCGCGAGTGTGCCATTGGCGGAGCTGATGCATGCGGTAATCTGCCGCCGCAGCGTCAGGGCGTTTCCATCGTTTGGCTCATTCTGCAAGGCATCATCGATGTAACTCAGCGCGCTCTGACACAGCGAGATGGCTCGCGCCGCGTCCGCCGGGACTCCCTGCTTGTACAGCTTCAACGCCCGGTTATAGGACGCTACATACCTCGAGTACGCCCGAGCCTCCTCGCGTGCAGCGGGGTTGTAGGTGTGGTTGCCGCCACCGCCGCCCGGGGCCGGACAATTTCCTTTAACTGTCACCCACTGTCTGCCATCCCAGCACTGGCTCACGCCTGCCCAGGTTCCAGACCCTTGCGCCTGTATGCCGCATACGCCTATTCCCGCCACGCCCAGAAATACAAATAATGCCGCCAAACGCCATCCGCGCTTCTTCGTCATTTCCCTGTCCCCATTTTTCCCGCGATTCCAGGTGCGATTCAAAATCACACTCCATAATAAGAGAACGATGACAGATGATTCTCTTGCATTAGTCTTTTTTGACCGAGCGGGCGGTGATGCACATCACGGATTGAAAATTATGCTTGTCGCGCGTCTTTGAAATCAGCTTTCCGCCGCCGCCTGCCACGCATCAAACGCCTTGAGCGCCCGCTCGCACTGCAAGCGATGCCGCTCCTTCTTGTCCCGTACCTTCTTGCGCAGCTCCTCTTCCAGCGGCTCCAGCAGGTCAAAGGTCATATTCGCCGGCTGAAAATTCTTTTGGTCGGCGTGCGTAATGTAATGCACCAGCGAACCGAGGGCGCATGCACGCGGCGCGGGCATGGGTTCTATTCCGCGTGTCAGTGATGCTGCATAAATCCCCGCCAGCAGCCCCGTGGCAATCGACTCTGTGTACCCTTCCACTCCGCAGAGTTGACCAGCAAAGAGTAGCCTCGGCTCTTTTTTCAGCCGCAGGGTCTCATCCAGCAACACCGGCGCGCAAATATATGTATTGCGATGAATCTGCCCATAGCGCAGAAAGCGCGCATTCTCGAGACCGGGAATCAGCCTTAACACGCGCGCTTGTTCGCCAAACTTCAGATGATTTTGAAAGCCCACCAGGTTATAGCTGTCGGCGCGCAGATTTTCCTTGCGCAGTTGCACCACCGCCCAGGGCCTCTTGCCCGTACGCGGATCGCGCAAGCCCACTGGTTTCATTGGACCGAATCGCAGCGTGTCGCGCCCCCGCCGCGCCAATACCTCGATCGGCAGGCAGCCTTCGAAGTACCGGGGCCCCCGTGCGTCCGCATTTGACGCATGGGGTGGGAAATAATCAACATTCTCCCACTCCCTCGTCTCAGCAGCCTCGGCCCCTAGCAGCGCGTCATAAAAGCGGTCGTACTCCGCCTGGTCCATCGGGCAGTTAATGTAGTCGGCCGTCCCTTTGTCCCAGCGCGCGGCCATGTAGACGCGCCCCATGTCAATGGAATCAGTCTCAACAATCGGCGAAATTGAGTCGTAGAACGCCAGGTGCCCGGAGCCGGTGATGCGCTCGATCTCCGTGCTCAGCTCATCCGAGGTCAGAGGCCCGGTCGCCACAATCGTGCACTTCGTGCCGTCCTCGTTTTGGTCCAGCGTTGTGAACTCTTCGCGGATGACACGAATCCGCGGCTCGGCCGCGATCGCCTCCGCTATCCGCCGCGAAAACTCCACGCGATCCACGGCCAGAGCGTGGCCTGCCGGCACAGCCGATTCATCCGCAAGGCGCATCAGCGCCGAACCCGCACGCCGCATCTCCTGCTTGAGCAGCCACGGCGCCGTGCTGGGCGTTTCGCTCTTCAGCGAGTTGGAGCAGACCAGCTCGCCGAACTCAGTTGTCTGATGGGCCGGCGTCAGCCGCGGCTTTCCGTCTACCACCCTCCGCATCTCGTAGAGCTCCACCTCGCAGCCCAGCCGCGCCGCGGTCAGAGCCGCCTCCGGCCCCGCCAGTCCACCCCCGATGATGCGAATTCTCTTCACTGCAGATCATCCTCGGCTGGATTCAGTGCGCGAAGTGCGCCCGCCTGGACGGCCAGTCCCCCCACCGCAGGTGCCGCGTCAGCGCCGTTCGCATGGGCAGCCAGTCCCCCCACCGCAGGTGCCCAGTCCCTTCAGAGCTACACCGCTTACCCGCACATTTCGCCACTCGTCCATGAACTCCGCCCCCATCTCCCGGTAGAACTCAATGGCCGGGGTATTCCAGTCCAGAACCGCCCACTCAAGGCGCTGACAGCCTTTCTCTACAGCGATGGCGGCTACTCGCTCCAGCAGAGCCTTGCCGATCCCCAGGCCGCGCAACTCCGGCTCAATGAACAAATCCTCCAAATAAATCCCCGGCCTCCCCAGCCAGGTGGAGTAGTTATAAAAAAAGAGGGCAAAACCCGCAGCCTTGCCGTCATATTCAGCCATTAGACAGAAATAAATAGGGTTAGGTCCAAATCCGTCCCGCTCCAGGCCTTCTTCAGTCGCGGTCACGGCATCCGGCGCGCGTTCGTAGGCCGCCAGCGCCCGTATATAGGTCAAAATCTGCGGAATGTCCGCACGCGTTGCGGGGCGAATCGTGGTTGCCATAGTGTTATTTTAGAGTGTGATACCGGCCACACACGCAGCTTTGCAGGTAGGACTACCATGAACTGTGATACACGGTGGCGTGAGCGAGCGTAAGATATTCAAGGCAAACATACGCAACCTGTGGCCGGGCTCAGGGTTCTACCAGGTAATAACCCGGTAAATTGAATTTTTTGAGCGCGCGGGTTCTCTGGCTCGCTTCGCTCCCAAGGAGACGCAGATGAAACGTACGATTCCATTATGGTTGGGGCTGTTGGCTTTTGCTGCTTTGCCCGCATTTGCCCAAACAACGCCCACAACTCCAGCAGCGCCTAAGGGGCCTACGGGCAAGATTCACGGCCACGTCACCAATCCGACTGGAGCCCCACAGAAAGGCGGCACGGTGACCCTTGTGGGGATTGGGCGAATGGCCTCTGGCCCCGGATTATCCGCGCAGATGGCCGATAAGGGTGTCTTCCAGGTCGATGACAACGGCGACTATGCAGGCGAGGCTGCCCCCGGCACATACTCTGTCGTATACCGCGATAAGAATATGAAGCAGGAAGAGAGTGCAGACAAATTCGATGATGTTAAGATCCTGGCTGGACAGGACACGCTGCAGGACATCGATATGTCCCGCAAGGAATATATTGACAAGCTCCCTGCCGAGGACCAAAAAAAGCTGGCGGAACTTAAGAAGAAGAATGCGGAAATCCTGAAGACCAACGAGGGCATCAAGCACCTTAACGACGACCTGAAACTCGCCAGTCAGGACTTCAAGGACGCCGACAATGCGCACGCAACCGCAATTCAGCTCCTCGGTGCCACCGCTTCCAGGGAGGATCTCGAAGCCAAGGAAACCGAGATTCGGACAGCCAAGTACACCGAGATCGAGACTCTCATGAGTCGCGACACACAGGCAAAGCCCGACGCTTCTGTTCTTTGGGCTCAGTTGGGCCAGGCGCAACTCGGCCTGAAGAAATATGACGCTGCGGAATCGACCTACAAGAAGGTGCTTGATGTGGAAGCCGCGTCAAAAAAGCCTAATCCTCAAGCTCAGGGCGCTGCATATAGTGGCTTGGGTGAGATCTATGCGCGTACCAGTAAGGTTCCCGAGGCGCAGGCAGCCTATGATTCAGCCGCCAAGATCAATCCACCACAGGCTGGTTTCTACTACAAGAACGAAGCTGTGATCTTCTTCCAGACGGGCAATGCGGACGCTCAGGCGGCTGCTGCTGATCAGGGCATCAAAGCTGATCCCAAGAACCAGCCGATTCTCTACTATCTCAAGGGCCAGGGACTACTCTCAAAGTCCACCATCGATCCCAAGACAAACATGATCATTCTGCCCGATGATTGTATTCAGGCCTTCCAGACGTACCTGCAGTTGGCCCCCACGGGCCAGTTTGCCAATGAAGTGAGGGGCATTTTCGCCCAGGCCGCAAACTCCAAGACGCCCAGGAAGTAACCGCGCTTCCTGCTCTATCGCCAAAGGGCGCTTCCGGTTATCGGGAGCGTCCTTTGCTGTCTCTGGTGGCCCCTTCGGCAAAGACGCCTTACTCAACTCTGTGCACACTTCCCCTCAATCTCTTTGTTCCGGAAACGCACGGATGCCCAGGCAAGGCAAAGCGCAGCGGCCAATCCACGGCCTCGTGAATGCCGATGCGCGGTGTCACCACCGTCTCGCTCACCGCATAGCCGTCATCGCGCACCAGAAGCGGCGAATGGGAATCAACCAGATCGACGCCGTTGTGTGCCGCGCGAGTGAGCCCCAGTGCCTGGCAAAGCCGGCTTGGCCCGGAAGTCATTTGCCGCCACAGCTTCGCATCCGTTACCGCGCCCGCAGCAAGCCCGCGATTTCGTGCCATCCGCTCCGCTCCAACCAGCGGCTCCAGCGCGCGCAGCAGCACGCAACCGGCTTTGCCCTCAATCTCGCACGTGATATTCGCGCAATAGTAGATACCGTAGATCAGGTAAACGTATGCGTGTCCCGCGGGTCCAAACAGAACCCGGTTGCGGGGCGTAGCTCCGCGATAGGAATGTGCTGCTGGGTCCGGCGGCTTGTGGTGCGGGCCCAGGTAAGCCTCGACCTCCACAATCCGTCCCGCCAGCACTCCAGCCGCAGTTCGGTGCACCAGCACCTTCCCCAGCAGCTGCGGGGCCACCTGCTCCGGCGAAGCCTCAAAGAATGCGCGCGGTAGCAACCGCCCAGGTAGCCGCTCAGTTGCTCCGCCCTTAACCCTTATTTGTGCGCTTTTTTCCATTCCTTCAATAGCGCGAGCACCTCTTCCGCATGGCCCGCGGGCGTAACCTTGGGAAAGACATGCAGCAGGGTTTTGTCCGGGCCAATCACGAAGGTGGTCCGCTCAATGCCCCAAACCTTCTTGCCGTACATGTTCTTTTCCTTCAACACGCCAAACTGTTTGCACACTTTCTCGTCTACATCAGCAAGGAGCGTGTAGGGCAGGTCGTACTTGGCGCGAAATTTGGCCTGCTCCTTGGGCGTGTCGCGGCTGATGCCCAGCACCACCGCACCGGCCGCCTGGAGCTTTTTGAACGCGTCGCGGAAGCCGCAGGCCTCGATAGTGCAGCCGGGCGTATCCGCCTTGGGATAAAAGAAGAGGATGACTGGCTGCCCGGTATAATCGGTCAGGCTTATCGTCTTCTCCTCATCCGTTTGCAGGGTAAAGTTTGCGACTTTCTTGTTGAGTTCCATGGGGAAGCACCTCGTAGGTGAATTAGAGAGTCTGATATGACTATCCGATTCGATTATTTCCGAGGGGAGCGGCAAATGTCATTGCGCAAATTAGATTTTTTATCGATAAGTCGAATTACGCTGGCATTTCTCCTCTTGCTCTCCGTCCTGCCGCTCACCGCCCAATACCCCGGCCAGGTCACAAAAACCAGCCATGATGCTCCTGTGCTGCGCTCCATCGCCGTGCTCGAGTGGACCGGCGAGCCGGGCCATCCTAAAACCAGCCGCCTGGTTCCCGTCGCCGTTTTCGATGCTTCGCGTATTGAGGGCGACCAGCTTCAGGATGGCGGCATCTACATGGCTCGTCCCCAGCCACTGGCCCTCTCCGGCGAGGTCGAATACGAGCTTCAGCAGAACGGCCATCCGCTCGGCCTCTTCGACATTAAAAACGCCGGCCAGGAGCAGGGCTCCTGGGTTGGCTATGGCACGTGGAAGCCGCTGCCAGCCCCCAGGCCCAAGCCGTCAATGGCCGAAGTGGCCCGCAGCCTGCGCGAAACCGACGATGAGGACAGCGATAAGCCCATCCTTCATCGCAAGCATCACGCCGGCGAGGACTCTTCCGGCAGCAGCACAAGCCCCAGCACAACATCCAGTCCCAGCGCTCCAGCCCCGGCTTCCGACTCCGACCGTCCCACCCTCCACAAACGAGATTCGAGCGAGACCTCCACCAGCAGCGCGCCCGCCCACGACTCAGACCGCCCGACTCTGAAGAAGGGCAGGACCAGACCGCCCGAAGATATTGGCCACGTGGATTCGCTACCCGATGTCACCGATCCCAACCGCCCTCGTCTCATGCGCGGCAAATCCAGTAATAATATTGAGGTCCTGCCCACGTTGATGGGCCTTCCGCCCGACATGCAACAGGCCGTTGCCATCTCCGACGCCAAAACTCGCCCCGAGCACCCCTGGACCTTTATCTGGGCCAATCCGGACGACGAAGCCAAAATGAAATCCGCCATGGAATCGATGGCGCGTGATGCCCTCGGCCTGACTCCGCCGCCCCCGCCGCCCGCGCCCCGCAAGCCCGCCTCTCGGAAGACCGCTCAGCCCGCGCCTGCGCCTCCTCCACCTGCGCCGCTACTCGACGAGAACTTTCGTGTCTTCGAGTTGGCCTACGGCTCCGGCGCAACTCTCGTGCTCACCGCCCGCACCGGCGGCCCTCTCAACCAGCAAAAGTTCGTCACCCTCATCGCCCAGCCCGACTTCTATGCCAATCTCCTGATCCTGCTCAAGTACGTGGCTAACGGAGCGCACCTCGACGACACTCCGCGCATGCGTCTCATCGATGCCGTCGATGCATTAGCCGACAATCGCGGCGAACTGCTCTTCGAGCTGCGCGGCCAGACCCAGCGCCAGTTCGCCCTCTACCGCGTCCTCCGCGGCCAGGCAGAAAAACTCTTCATCACCGGCCCAGGCGAATTCGGACAGGAGATCAGGTAGTAGAGAGCACTAGCCTTTATACCTGGGTCTATTCCCTGGTCCCTGTTTTTGTGCTGTTCTGAACATTTTCCCGGCACACCCTCCGTTACAATGGCTCTGGATGGGTGGGCGCGTCGCCACTCTCCAGGGATTTCCCCCCTATGGCATCCGTCGCAACTGCACCTTCTTACGAACTGGCCCCTGAAGTTTCCGCCGCTAGGGCAGCCGCACAGATTCCCGCAGCCTCGCCCGCGCGGCCTCAGCTACGCATGGGACGCATCCCAAGTGTCGCCGCGGGCATCAACTGGCTCACGCTGAGTGTTATCATCCTCTTTCATCTCGGTGCCCTGGCTGCGCTCTTCTTCTTCACCTGGCAACGGCTCACGGTGATGCTGGCGATTTATGTTCTGGCTATCAATGTCGGCATCGGCATGTGCTACCATCGTCTGCTGACCCACCGTGGTTATCAAACGCCCAGGTGGCTGGAATATGCCATGTCCGTCTGCGCCACGCTCTCGCTGGAGGGCGGTCCCATCTTTTGGGTGGCCACCCATCGCGTCCATCATCAGAACAGTGACCGCGAGGGCGACCCGCACACTCCCCGCGAAGGCGGCTGGTGGGCCCACATAGGTTGGATCGTCTGGGGCAAGGCTCTGCACGCGCAGACCAGCGGTCTTGCCCGCTATGTTCCCGACCTGGAGCGCAGCCGCTTTTACGTCTGGTTGAGCAAGTACCACTGGATGCCGATCGCCGTCAGCGGCGTGTTTCTCTTTGGTCTCGGATGGCTCGCGGGAGGCTGGAAAAGCGCCGTCGGTATGTTGCTCTGGGGAGGCTTTCTGCGCGTGACCATTGGCCTGCACGCCACCTGGCTGGTAAACTCCGCCACTCATCTCTGGGGCTCCCGCCGCTTTAAAACACGCGACGACTCACGCAACAACTGGTGGGTGGCGCTGCTCACCGGTGGCGAGGGCTGGCACAACAACCACCACGCGAACTCGGTCTCGGCGCGCCATGGCATTGCCTGGTACGAAATCGACATTAACTATTGGGGTATTTGGCTACTCTCCAAACTCGGTCTGGCCCGCAAGGTTTATGTCGCTCCATTCGACCCCGCGCACCCCAATCCAATAGAAAACTGAAGCGGGATTTACTAACGCAGACGCGTGCCGGGTGAATCAGCTTTTGTTTTTGCTCTTGTTTTCCTCTTACCCTTGCGATCAGGGAGTCCTCTCTGTAGCTGTTAGCTGTTAGCTGTTAGCTGTTAGCTGTTAGCTGTTAGCTATTCCCTGGTCCCTATTCCCTGGTCTTGCTTTTCACCCACAGCACTCCAAAAACCGGCAGCGCCACCACCAGCACCACCACGCCCGCCGGAAATCCCGCATAGCGGTAGCACGCGGCATAGCTCACCGCGTGATGGCCTATCACATTCCACCCGAGCAATACGAAGATGGCAACCGTGGTCACGGCAAAAAACGTGAAGAATGCCGCCGCAAAGGCCAATAACAAACTGGTAAAAAGCCCGAATCCCTTTAGCGGAAATCCGAATACCCTACCGCCCTCCGCGCCTCTGTTTTGCTTCGATTGCGCCATCTTCACGCCCCTTCGTGGTCTAGAATACAAGTTCATGGCGAGCAGCGCACAAGTCGATCTTTGGCCGGCGGAGAAGGTGGCCACGCAGGTGGCCGTGCTCGAGGCTCCCAACGGAATTCACTACGCCATGTGGGGCGAAACGCGCATCTCCGACGCCGACCTCGAGCGCCTGGTGAGCGCTGTCCCCGCCACACTCTCCGCCGCGCTCCGGCAGCGCGCCTATTACTTTGTCCCTTTGGCCATCGCCGACACCGACGACACCATGGTCGCCCCCGGCTACACTGTCGATCTGGGCGACCGCGCCATCTGCCATCGCAACGCCGTCTTCGGCTCCACCGAGGCTGTCTTTCTCTCCACCCGTCTGGTCGAGGACCGCTTCGGCCTGGCCTTCGAGTTTTTCATCAACGTGGCCCACAACTTTGTCGATGCCGCCGGCGTTCCGGAGAGCTTTTCCACCCTCGCCTGGCAGCAAGCCGAGGCTCAGGTGCGCGGCGAAACCAGCCAGGACGCATGGGAGACCCGCCGCCGCGCCCAAAACGTTCCCAATCCGGCCGTTCGCACTCCGGACCTGCGCACACCCGATACCCGCTCCCTCAACGGCAGAATCGCCTCTGCAACTATTGACGAGCGCGCCCGCAGCGCCTTCTTCGACTCTGCCTTCGCCGACGCTCTGGCCATCTACATGCTCTCCCTCGCAGTCGACTTCGACTACCACGATCTTCGCGAGCGCGACTACCCCCTCCTCGCCGCCCCCGCCTTAGCCGAGCGCCTACGCCACGTAGCCACCCTTTTCCCCGCTAACCAAGGCTACGAATTCCAGGTCCTCTACCGCCGCAAAGGCTGATCGCGGATTTACAATCGGTGGCAGCAAGGAGCCATCCATGCGCAAGTCACTATTTCTCTTCACGATCGTTCTCTTGGTTTCTCTGCACAGCAATTGCCAGAAACAAAGTATCTTCGACTGGACAAAGCTGATCAAAGCAAACAAATGCGAAGAAGCAAACCGCTTGTGCCTCGCATTTGTCGATTCTCCAATTACAGTTGAGAAAGCCGAGGCGCAGAAATGCTTTGCCAATGTTTCCTTGTGCGAAAATGAAGTTTTTAAATTGCGAGGAGACGGTGCTACCGGTGAAGCGTTGGAGAGCAGCTATTCGGAAGAAGGCATTAACGAAGCCCTCAAGCACTTAAATCTCGGCATCAAACTCGCTCCACAGGACCTATCCATTCATCAGGGTAGGCTTCATATTCTGGAAGAAGCGGGGCGCTACTCGGAAATGATTAAGGCTCTCGACGAGAGCTGCACAATCTACAAAGGAAATGATGCTCTTCAAGCCTGGCTTGCTTACTCCGCAGAATTGATGCATCTCGGACAGTATGAGGCCGGGCTTGCATTTATGAAGGTACTGGACAAGCATTACCCCAACTCGCCCGATATTTTCGGAAACATGGGCGCATTTTTATCATTGCTCTATAGGGATTCCGAAGCGATTTCCTATTTGCAGAAAGCTGTCCAGCTTGCCCCCAACGACCCAATCAATGCCTGGGACCTTGGTAGAACCTATGACTATGCCGGCCAGATCGAGCTTGCAGATACCTGGTATCAAAAGGCTCTTTCACTAGATACGAACACGGAGCGGCGAAAGCAAAGCTCATGCCTCTATGCCATTTTCGTTGAGACAAAACTTCACGATCGCACGCGAGCCTGCGTGATGGAAAAGAAAGACTGCGAAGAGGATAAGCAGACGGCGTGCGCTACATCTGCTGACTCCAATAAGCCGCCGCAATAGACAGCTGCCTCAGTTCTCGCCTTCGATCCCCGGGAGACTAGAAGCCTTATGGCGCGCAAGCGCCGCCCGCCCGAACGGCTAGTTCTCCTCTTCCAGATTCTCCAGCGCCTCCAGCGCCTCGTCGGGCACATCCCACTGCCGCAAAATCTTGTAGATCACGCCCGTCGAAAACCCCGCCGCCACCAGCCGCCGCATAATCCGCGCCGTCTCCTTTTCGTTCTCCGGCTTGCGCAGCCGTCTGCGCGCCAGGTGCTCGCGCGCCAGGGCCTCCTCGTTGGTTTGCCCGTAGCGGACATCCAGCGTCTCCGTAATCAGCTCGCCGTCCACGCCCTTCTGCCGCAAATCGTTCCGCACCCGCCGCTCGCCCAGCTTCTCATTCTGCTGGCGAAGCCGCGCGTAGGTCTCGGCAAAGGCCGCATCGTCCAGGTAGCCGTGCTCCCTCAGCCGTTCCATCGCCGCCGCAACCGCCGCCTCGCCCCGCTCGCCCGGCTCCGCGCGCCTCCCCATCAGCCGCCGCAGCTCCGCCTCCGTGCGCATCTGCCGCCCCAGCGCTTTCACGCCGTACTCATAGAGCCCGACTTCGTTCAGAAACGCGCGCGGCTTCGTCGTTTTGCGGCCAAAGGTCATGGGGTTTACTCCAGCGGAATCAGCATTCGGAACGGCCGCGTCCGTCTCCAGCGATAGTGCGCGAAATCGCGGTCGAGCGTCAGGATATCGCCCGTGTCCAGCTCGTCCGCCATCGCGATCAGGCACGCATCGGCAAAATCCGCCGGCGTATCGCGATATTTGCGCAGAATAGCCTGAACCTTTCCGGCAGCTTCGTTCAGTCTGAAGCCAATCTCTAATGCGCCAGATTCGATGCTTGCTAGGAGTGCTTCTGCCGCTCCGCTCGCGTATTGGAGCATATAAATACTCTCTGTAACCACGGCCTCGCATGTCACCAGGGGCCGGTCTAACGATTCGTATGTGCGCAGACAGCGCGTGTGATAGAAATCCGACTGATCATAGAGGGCGATGAGAAAGCCGGTATCGACCAGAATTGGAGTCACTCGGCGGCGCTTTCTTCCGGTCCACGCCACCCAGGGCCCATACTCTTGACGCCGAAGCCCTCCATATATTTCTTATTCGTCGCTAGGTCGCCAAGGCCGCTGGAGAACATGCCGACTCCAATCATCCGGGGTCGCGGCTTGGCGTGCTGCTTGTCCACCAGTCGTATCCCCTCGCGCACCACTTTAGACGGACTCCAGCCCAGACGGCGAACCAGCCCTTCCAGCGCCGCCTGCGTCTCCTCATCCAACCGTGCCTGTACGCTCGTCTTCATCAACACCATTGTACTACAAATCAGAAATTTGTAGTACAACCTCGGTAAAACTCACTGCAATCAGATCGCAAGTCTTAACCACTGACCACTGTTCACTGATCACTGCTTTTCGTCCACTCATCCACCCAATCGTTCACCGTCTTCCACCACAGCCGCGCGTTCTGCGGCTTCAGCACCCAGTGTCCCTCATCCGGGAAGTAGAGCATCTTGCTCGGCACCTTCAGCCGCTGCAGCGTGGTGAACATCTGGTACCCCTCGCTCACATCCAGCCTGTAATCAAGCTGCCCATGTACCACCAACATCGGCGTCTTGAAGTTCTTCGCCGCCAGCGCCGGCGACCACTTGCGATACGGGTTCTCCGCGTCCGGCTTCCCGTAGTAATCCCACGGCTTGCCCTTGAACTCCCACTCGTTAAACCACAACTCCTCCGTCGTCCCGTAGGCCGATTCGGGCGAGAACATTCCGTCGTGGCTCACAATGCACTTGAAGCGGTCCGTGTGGCCCTCCACCCAGTTGGCCATGTATCCGCCGTAGCTCGCCCCCAGCGCGCACTCCCGCGTCTTGTCGATAAACGGATAATGCTGCTCGGCGTAGTCCAGCCCCTCCATCAGGTCGGTAAAGGGCTTGCCGCCCCAGTCGCCGTTCACCCCATCCACAATCGCCTGCCCATACCCCGTCGAGCCGCGCATGTTGATCATGATGACGACGTAGCCGTTCGCGGCAAACAGCTCCGCATTCCAGCGATAGCTCCAGTCATCGCCCCACGCCCCCTGCGGCCCGCCATGAATCAAAAACTTCACCGGATATTTTTTCGCTGCATCAAATCCCGGCGGCCGAATCAAAAAGCCCTGCAGCTTGGTTCCGTCATGTGCCGTAAACCAGAAGGATTCCATCTTCGGCAAATCGAGTTGGGCGAGCAGTGCGTCGTTAAGGTGCGTGATAGGCGTCGAGCGTGACTCCCCGAGGTGGTAAAACATCGGAACGTTAAAGGGCGGCGGCGTGTCGGCCTTCGGTTCGAACACGCCGTGATGGACAGTATTTAATTCTTCCACGACTTCGCTAGGGCGGGAAATGGTCATCTCTGTTACAAGCACGGTGTCCTCTTTGGGAAGTGGATGCAATCCTGACAATTCTCCAACGCCCCCACTTCCAATGACAGCGGCCCCGTCCAACCTCCTCGCCTCGAACATGGAGTGGCCGTTTTCTCCATAGATTATGTACACGGCGTCCGAATTCGGAACCCAAGCGAATTCATCAACCCAACGGTCGAGATCAGGCAGCAAATCCGTGATCGTCTTCATCGTTCGGTCGTAAACCACCAACCGGAACCTATCCGCCTCGTACCCCGCCCGCTCCTGCGAGCGCCAGGCCAGCCACTTCCCATCCGGCGAGTAAGCAGGATTGAAGTTGCCACCCATGGAAGTCGAAATCTTCACCGGCTTAGCTGCCGGATTGGTCAAATCCAGCGTAAAAATGCTGGTGCTGGTCGAGATTGCCGGCTCCTCATCCAGATTCTCGGTAAAGGCCAGCTCCTTCCCATCCGGCGCAAAGGCGCAGCCGCACCCTCCACCTTCGAGCGAAAACGGCGGAACGTCATGCTTGTTGTTGGGCGTCAAATCCCTCACCGCCCCCGTCCCCACCGCCGCCAGAAAGAGATGCGTGCGCTTGTCGCCGGTGAAGTGGTCCCAATGCCTGTAAAGCAGATGCGTAAAAATCTGCGCCTTGACTTTGCTCGCCGCCAACGCCGTATCCCGGTCCGCGTTGCATTTATCGCCAAACCCGCCGTCCACAGGACTGATCGCCGGACAATCCGGATACACCGCCGAGGTAAACAGCACGAAGTGCCCGTCCGGCGACCAAATGGCGTCCCCCGCCTCCGTCGAAATGCTCGTCAACTTCTTCGCGTTTGCCGTCGCCCCCGTCGCCGCGTCAAAATCCGCCAGCCAAACCTGTTGCGAACCACTTCGTCCAGAGAGAAAGAGCACAGAGTGCCCGTCCGGCGCAAACTGCACTCCGCTATCGTGCGCCTGCGCCACGGCTATCTTTTGCGGTTCCCCACCCGCAATCGCCTGCAACCATAGCTCCGGCGTCTTGGTGTTCTGCTCCAGGTCCACGGTGGTCACGGAGTACGCCAGCCACTTCCCATCCGGCGAAACGGCGGTCTCCCCCAGCCGCTTCATCTTCATCATGTCCTCAAATGTCATTGGGCGCTTCGTGGTAGCGGCCGGCGCCGCAGTCTGCGCGGCTTGGGTAGAAGCAAACGGGGCCACAACAAAGGCCATCGCCAGAGAGACAACAAACGTAATTTTGCGCATGGTTTTTTCCTGTTCGCGCAGCAATATCGGTATCTTCCGCGCGAAACAGAAGTGTACACCGCGCGCTGCCAGCTTGGCAGGGAGACTTTATACGAGGTTTAGAATCAGGTGCTTTTGAAAAATCTCCGTGCCCCATCCATTCCGCGGTCTTTGCGGAATGGGTGGGATAGCACGATGCATGTTATACAGAATTATAAAAATCTGCCACCTTACTCGCTCAGCCTCCGCAGCCGCGCCGGCATATTGTCGCGGTCCAGCTGATGGCCGCAGCGCGTGCAGTACTGGTCAGTAGCGCGCACCGTGCGGAAGCAAGTGCCGCAACTGGCGGTGAGCTGGTAGTTACACTGCGGGCAGAAGTGGAAGTCATTCTGCACGTGCGTCGAGCAGGAGGGACAGCGCGAAACCTCCGGCTGGCGCAGCAAAAAGTAAAGCACCGCGCCTATGCCTCCCGGCATCACCAGGCAGATGACGATCCAGAAACGCGCGCTCATCGCCCGCCGAGGAGCGTCCTTGCTTACGTAGCCCACCATCAGGAAGTAGAGCGCGGCCAGCAATCCGCAGGAAAGATTGAAATAAACGCGCAGGCCAAGCGGCGGCACATGATGCTGGTGTTCCGGCAAAAGCATCCAGAAGTAGTACTCCACCAGCACAAAGGCCGCAATGGCCACAACGATGGACCACACCGGAATCAGGCGCGCATCTTCATTGACTGAAATGGATTCTGGATCTCGCATGTGCTTCCCTCTCAGAGGGCCTTTCAGGAGATCAAGCCAGGCTTAACCCCCTCAATTGAATGACGGAGAAGGGACTCCGTAAGTTGCGCCCGCCTGACGGCAAGCCGTTTGGTACGGAATATATCGGTCAACGTCGCTCACGGCCGGGTGCCCCGCCATTTTGCGCTCTTTGCGAAAGGGTGGGAATCTACCAACCCTATGCCGCGTAAGCGCCGTCCTGCCGCACCGCAGGCGCCGCGCAAGCGCCGTTCGCCTGGATGGCAAGTCCGCCCCACCGCAGGCGGTCAGTTACTCTGGCAATAAAGCCTATGCGAGCGAATAGCGAGCGGCTGCCCCACCGCAGGTGGTTACGGCCTGCGCCGCAGCCAGCCGGCAAGCACCGCCGAGGCCAGCACCGCCGCGCTCAGAAAGAAGATCAGCAAACTTACCTGGCCCACCAGGCCGGTCAGGTGCTCTTCTTCAATCAGGGCCTCGGCGATCCACCAGGCCAGCGGACCCAGCACAAGAAACACCACCAGCGTTGCCGCCAGCGCCACAGCGCGGCTCCGCTGCCGCCCTGCCTCCTGCTCCTGCATCACGCCCTGCGAGGCGCTCACCACGCGGCGGGTGCGCCAGGCCACGGCGCGCTCTCGCTCCGCCTGTTTCCCGGCAAGAGCCGAAATCACTTCGCGCTCCGCATTTGCGCTCTCAACGGACTTCATACCGCCCTCATCCCCGCTTCTGCCAACCCAGACCGCGTCGAAGGCATAGATGGCCGCACAGCAGACGCCAGCTTGGGCTTGATCGCAACCAGCCCACGATAGAGCCTTGATTTCACAGTAGATAGCGGTGCTCTCGTCACCCTGGCAATTTCTTCCAGTGACAGCTCCTCGTGGAACCTGAGCACCAGCACTTCGCGATAGATCGCGTCCAATCCCAGCAGCGCCGCCGCCAGCCGCTCCCGGTCTTCGAGGTTGGCAAAGTGATCAAACGGGCTCGGCTCGCCGCCGGCTACCTCGAAGGCTATGGGCCGGTCGTCCTCGCTGCCACCATCAATAAGCTCGTCCAGGCTGGCCATTGTCCGCTTGCGCTTCTGGTCAATCACCAGGTTGCGCGCGATGGTAAACAGCCACGTATCAAACCGCGCCTTGCCGTTGAACTGCGCCCCGCGCACCAGAACCCGCATCCAGACCTCCTGGAAGAGGTCTTCGGCCTGCTCGCGATTGCCGGTCAAATAAAGCAGATAGCGCATCAGCCGGTGCTGGTAGCGGACAATCAGCTCATCCAGCAGCCCGGCCTCCTGGCGCTTCAGCCCCGCGGATACCGCCAGGCTCTCCTGCCGAACCTGCTCGTCAGCAATGGTGGCGGAACCCTGGCCGAAAAAAGGGCGAATGGATGCAACTGTACTCATCTCTTCTAATTAGACGACAAAATTCACCCCGAATGTCGCAGAGATGCTCCTTTTTTCAAGATTATTAATCCTACGACTACTGATTTATGGTTTCCTTCCGACTGTTATCCGCACAACCGTTGACGTTCCGGTCGTTACGCGAACTCGTCTCTCGCGGCTTTCGTCGGGTGGAAATATCGTAGCAAACAAGTCCACATTTAAGGCAACTGCGGACTTGAGAAGCGGAGACCACTTCTCTTGTGGCACAGACTCAATTTGTGTTTCTAGAGAATCGACCTCTACGTGTACTCCGACGCTCATGCTGGCAGGAACTTCAAGTTGTTCTCCGTCAGGTAATGGAACGTTTACACTCGGAAATCTGTGTTTTGCCGTAACTCTATGCCAATGCGCTGCCCGTAGAGCGTCATCAATCTCTACAAGCAGCTTCGCAGATTCCTCATCTTCAAATACGCCATCAAATTCATATTCGGTGCCTTGGAACGGTACTAATGATTGGATCAAACCTAGATATTTAGAGCCGTCATGGGTAAGCGACCTCGGCGTGCGAAGGCGCGCTAATTGGTCCTTAGCTTCGCCGATCTCCTTCTTGAATAAATCCGTTTCTTGGTGTGCAGCGCGGGCAAGAATCAACGCATTTGAAGCCGCTGTTCGCGCGCTAGAGGCCTCATTCTCGGCTTTTCCGAGAGATTCTTCGGCTTTCCCAGCCCTGGTTAACGCATCCGTAGCTTGCGAAAGTGCTTTGGATGAGTCGAATACGGCGGTATTTGCATTCTTGTCTGCTTGTGCGGCCTTGTCTCCGAGCGAGCCAATGACGTTCCCAGAAAGTTCATTTGTCTTGATGAGGCATTTGAGTCCGACAGTTAAGGCAAGGATCAGCACAATAGTTGACCAGGTTCCTATGTGCTTTCTTATGTTTTCTGGGAGTCCTGTGAAAAAGTCAGCAACGAGTTCACCAGCGCAGCCGACGATCACGAAGCCCTCAGAAACGTATTCAGCAACTTCCCAGCGATGGAGTAAAGATGCGACATCTGATGACACGAAAATCATCTTTGTTCACCTCCATAGGTAGCGTGTTGGACTCCTTATCTGCTTATGCTTTGGTTATTGTTTTAGTGGAAAAAGTATACATCGAAATCCGGACCGAAAACAGGCACCATAAAGACGTTAAATCGACAAAATACAGCCTGTCATCCGGCTACTCCGAAGCCCTTTTCTTGGCCACGCGCAACGCCTCCTCCACCGCCTTTGCCGCCCGCCGCTCCCTCGAATCCGCGTTCTGATAGCCAAAGATACCTAGCAAATGATTGCGCCGCTGCGCCGGCGTCATCGCCTCCCAGCCCTTGCGCGCCAGCGGCTGCCGCAAAAAAGCCGCCTGCAAGATCGGCGGCGGCTCAATCTCCCCCTCCAGTGTCAGCAGCAGCCGCTCCGCCATTCCTTCTGCGCGTTTGGCGCGCGTTGCGGCGCTCTTCGGCTCGCTCACCCACTTACTAATCTCGTACCGCATCGAATCGGATAATTTCGCAAACCACTTGGGCAGCCGCCGGTCGCCCTTCAAAGCCCGCTCCAGCTCCGGCGGCGTCTCTACCGCGCGTTCCTCCAGGTCCGGCTCCAGACGAATCCGCACTCGCTCGCCAACCGCAGCTCGCGCCCCCGCCTGCATCTTTTTATTCACCAGCAGAAAGTGTCCGGCGCCGCCCGTAGATGCAAACAGCGACGTACGGAAGGCGAATCCCTCAATCTCCCCCCGCACCCGCAGCCGCCTGCGCTCCGGCCACGCCTTGACCACATCGAATGGAATCCGCGCAACCACCCACCCGAGGCCATTCCGGAGCGGCTCCAGCACAGCGTTAAAGGATTTGATCATAGGTCGACTCATGACATCAACAAGGGTCCAGTATCAAAGGGATTATCAATCTGACGAGGATTGAGTGTGGGTTGCTGTTGCGCCGGACTCTCCTGCTCTTCCACCTGCTCCGTCCACCGTTTTCCGCACGATTCACATCGCCACGAATTCAACGGATTCGCGCTTTCCAGGATCGGGTCCGCGGCGCCGCAGCTCGGGCACACCGGCGGCACGTACTCAAGGATTGGCGTCTTGGATTGCTCGACAATTTCCTTGGGTATCGGCTTTGAAACAATCTCCTGAGCCTTCTCAAGCTGATCGGCGGCAACCACAATCCTGGGATTGAATAAGTCGCGCCCATCGCGAAAGCCCGGACCCTCAATCCAGCTCTCGATTCCTGCCCGCCGCAACACCTCCCAGATCTGCCAAGCCTCTTCGTCGTCATCGCATTCGCACAGCGGTGTCTTCCATGTGTACTCAACCATCTGATCGCCCACGCCCGTTGTGCCTTCGTCAGCCGCAGTATTGCCGCCCGTACCCCACTTCGATGCGCCGAAACTCCCTGCTTGATTTTGCGCCATGCTCAACTTATGAGCGTCATCCAGCCCGCGCTTCCTCAGCTCGTCGCGGAGTACCTGTTGCGCAATCTCGGTCAGGTCGGTTTTGTCGGCGTCCAGTTCCTCCAGTTCGCCGTCGTTCATCTCTCTGTAGAGAGCGGTGAGCCTCTGCCACTCCGCGATTGGGTCTGCCTGCATGGGCAACAGTATAACGGCTCTGCGCCCTATCCTTACTTAATCTGTGCCCCATCCATCGCGTTCTTTGCGATGGGTGGGAAACCATATCACTGATAAGCGCTTCGCCATCTTCTACACTAACGACTATGGATGTTCTCTACGGCCTTCATCCGGTCGAGGAAGCCCTCAAGGCCCGACGGCGGAGTTTCGACCACGTTCTGGTGGCCCGCGAACGTGAAGATGCCCGCATCGAGAGCCTCGTCGCCCTTTGCCGTGCGTCCGGCGTGCGTGTCCTACAGGAATCCCGCGAGAAGTTGACCGAACTCGCCCAGACTTCCGCTCACCAGGGCGTCGTAGCCCTTGTCCGCCCCCAGGAGTTTCTCTCCATCGAAGACCTCTTCGCGCCGATCCGGCCTGCATCGCCAAACCAGCCGGCTCCCCCCCGCCTTCTACTCGCTCTCGACGGCATTGAAGACCCGCAAAATCTCGGCGCTCTACTGCGCGTGGCTGACGGTGCCGGAGTCGACGGCATCGTGATCACCGAGCGCCGCTCCGCCCCGCTCAGCCCGGCAGCTGTCAAAGCCAGCGCCGGAGCCGCCGAGCACCTGCGCATCGCCCGCGTCGTCAATCTCGTCCGCGCCCTCGAAGACCTAAAGCGTCAGAACATCTGGGTCATCGGTCTCGACGAACGCGGCCAAACCGACTACGACCACTTCGACCTCACCGGCAACTGCGTCCTCGTCCTCGGCCGCGAGGGCGCAGGCCTCCACGATCTCGTCCGCCGCACCTGTGACCATCTGCTGCGCATTCCCATGAGCGGCGGCGTCAGCTCCCTCAACGTCTCCGCCGCCGGCGCAGTCGTTCTATTTGAAGCCTTCCGCCAGCGCCGCAATGCCGCTCACCGCGTCAAAGAAATGGTTACCCCCACCGCAGATGGTCAACCAAAGAAACAGAAAGGCCTGGGCTCATGAAGTTGTTTCATCTTCCCACCATCGCAACGACAATGGGTGCCCCATCCTTGCAGCGTTTTTGTTTTTGCTGCAAGGGTGGGAGACCACAAACCATTACCGTCCTTGCATTCTTGGTTGTTTTTGCCTTAGCAACTCTTCTCAGCCCCGCGCAAACCACTCCGCCCGCCCAGCAGCCAGCCGCCCAGCCCGGCCAGACCCACAAGGGAAAAGTCATCTTCTCCCGCTCTACCGACGACTCCGGCCAGACCACTACCAAATCCAGCCAGGATCTTGACCAGCCCGCAGTCCAGACAGTCGCAGATTCCTCGGCCGATAATCAGGAGCGCCAGGCTGTCTCCTTTACGTCTTTCGACCTCGACGTCCATCTTCGCCCCGCTGACCAGCAAATCGCCGTCCGCGCCCTGCTCACTATTCGCAATGACGGCGCCGCCCCGCTCACGCGCATCCCTCTGCAAATCTCCTCTACGCTCAACTGGGAACGCATTCGCGTCGGCGCACCCGAAGGCCCAATCAAGGACATTCCCCTCCAAATCGCCACTCTCAACTCCGACGCTGACCACACCGGCCAGTTGCACGAAGTCATCGTCCCTCTCGCCCAGCCTCTCGCCCCCGGCCAAACCATCCAGCTCGACGTCACCTACTCCGGCCTCATCGCCCTCTCCGCCCAGCGCCTGCAATCCATCGGCGCTCCCGATTCCCTCGCACTCCACTCCGACTGGGACCAGATCAGCCTCCCCTTCACCGGCCTGCGCGGCTTTGGCAACGTCGTGTGGTACCCCGTCTCCAGCGTCCCCGTCCTGCTCGGCGATGGCGCCCGCCTCTTCGACGAAATCGGCACCCACAAGCTCCACCTCTCCGGTGCGCGCTTCCGTCTCCGCCTCACCGTCGAATTCCCCCATGGCCAGGCTCCCACCATCGCCCTCGTCAACGGCCGCTCTGTCCCGCTTGCTATCACCGAGCCCTCCGGCGCCCTCGACCAATCCCAGGAAGTCGCCTCTGTCGCCACCGCCGACTCCGGCCCCACGACTCTCGGCTGCGAAGCCCCCAGTCTCTTTGTCGCCAATCGCACTCCCCACTCCGGCCCCAACCTCACCGCCTGGACCCTCCCCGAGGACAACGTCTCCGTCGTCTTCTGGACCACCGCCGCAACGGCTGTCACTCCCTTTCTCAAAAGCTGGCTCGGTCCTGAGCCCCGCTCCCAACTAACCCTTCTCGACCTGCCCGACCCCGGCGATGCCCCCTTCGAGACCGGCGCTCTCTTAGCCGCGCCTCTCCGCGAGCCCAGTTCTAGAGCCGCTTCCGGCGCGCTCAACGGCGTCCTGGTTCACGCCCTCACCCACGCCTGGATTTCCTTTTCCAGTTCGCCTGCCCTTCCAAATTCGCCTACATCGCCTGCTTCTCCCAATTCGCCCGCCTCGCCTCTCGCGCCCAACTCGCCCCAGCCGCCTCCCGCCTGGCTCAACGAAGGCGTTGCCCAATTCATCAGCACTCTCTGGGTTGAAAAGCAACAAGGCCGCGACACCGCCCTGCGCATGTTAGAAGCTGATCGCTCTGCCCTCGCCCTCGTCGAGCCGGCCAGCCCCGGTCAAAGTCCCGGCCAGCCGCTCGCCTCCGCCATCTCGCCCGTCTACTACCGCACCAAGGCGGCCTACGTTCTCTGGATGCTTCGCGACCTCGCCGGCGATCCCGCTATTTCATCCGCACTGCGTGCCTACTACGACTCCGCCACTATTCCAAATTCCACCATTCACGCCACTCTCACTCACGCCGAAGGCGTCTCTGCCTGGACGGCCAGTCCCTTCGAAAAACTTCTCGAAGCGACGGAATACCACCCCAACCTCCCCTGGTTCTTCGCCGATTGGGTCGATGCCGACAAGGGCCTGCCCGACCTGAGCATCGAGGGAGTCTTCCCCGCCGCGGCCTCTGCGGGCAACTGGCTGGTCGCCGTAAATCTGGCCAACGCAGGCTATGCCGCCGCCGATGTCCCGGTCTTCGTCCGCTCCGGCTACGGTTCCGACCTGCGCTCCGTCACCCAGCGCGTCCGCGTCCCCGCCCACGGCAAGACCTCCGCGCGCATCCTCATCCAGGGCAAGCCCAACGAGGTCCAGGTCAACGATGGAACCGTCCCCGAAACCCAAGCCAGCATCCACATCACTAAACTTGAAGATCCTGCACAAGCCCCGCCCGGCTCCAGCCAATCCAACCCGCCAATGCGGTAAATTTGGGTGCCCAACCTTCGGCCCCGTGCCCCATCCATTTCGCGTTCTTTGCGAAATGGGTGGGATACCACAACTCTTAATAGTCCGTCATCCTGAGCGGAGCGTAGCGGAGTCGAAGGACCTGCATTTGCTTTTTGTGTTTTGTATCAGGGCACGACTTCAGTCGTGCCGAATACAGCCGCAAAAGAAACTGGGCTTCAGCCCCTGAGGGAAGTTTTGTCCGGAAGGGAGGCGGGGGTTTCAACCCCCGCATAACGCTCACAGAAACATCGCGGGCTTTAGCCCTGGAGGTATTGCCGACAATCTAGATTTCCAGGCGCCTTCACTTTTGCAAGCTGCCATCCGATTTGATGATCGCCGCCACACAACCTTCAGTCACAGTGTTGTATTCTGTACATCTTTTTGTCTTGAGATTGGACGAAGACCATTTGAATAGCTCAGGGAATTTCCCCCAGCGCCAGACAATGGCATGGTGATCGGGGAAGAGTATCAATTCGTTTCCGTAGTAATTTAGAAGCGCCACTTCATCGCGATGTCCGGTCACCTGTTGAACCAGATCATCCCTCCCAAGCTGATGCATATCGGCTGCGAAAATACGCATTGCCTTTTCACTTAGCGATGCATCCTCATCATAATTGAGGCAAGCTACAAATTTAGTGTGCGTCTGCAATGACTCCATCACCCATGGATTGGTAAGAACCAGGTTCTCGTATTTGCTCCCATTCTGCAAAAACGAATCCAGGCCAATTGCCTTTCCCTGTCGAAGTGGAAACACGGCAGCAACGGTTAGGTTCTTCGGAAAGATTGCCAGAAAAACATCCACCTGTAGGCTTGCGTCTTGAGAAAGGTCAAATTTAGGTTCTATGCCAAATGTCAACCCATTGTATTCTGACACCTCTGAACGTCGAATGGTGTATCGCTTCCGCAGTAAATCTAAGGCATAGCCGGCCTGATCTTCCGCTCCAATCATCTTCCATTGTGTCCGAATGTTGTCATCGACAGCCCTACGGATGAGTTCTTCGAGGCCGGCTCCTGCAAGCCGGTCCCGATCAATCGTCCCCTCCGGCATCAACGCCGCGACTGCGCGGGAGATGTCTGCGTTGTATGTTCGCATCTTTCTTCCCGCTACTTTGCAGGCCCACGGGAGCATAAAGGCCGGTTGCGCATAGGAATCTGCTATCCAGGTTTCGCCATTGGCGAACTTCACGGAAACATGAACCCAAACTGGGTCGTCTGTCCAACGGGATCCGACAATATGTGGAAGGAGGCTTTTGATAAGATTCAAATCTGTGAACGATCTCCGGAAGAAATCTTGCTGTCTTTCATCGTTCACTTCTCCCAAAGTACCTGAGCCCTTCGCTGCTTTGTCGGCATATTGTGCCAGCCAAGCGGATGTAATACCAAGGTTTTCCAACTCGGGCATTCGCAATGCCGGTGCTTGCAATGCTTGGACAAGCATCTTCACAGAATCCTGACTGACCACATCTTCTGATATTTTAGGCGTATTTACGTGGTTCTCGCGTTCCTGCCTGATCGAATCATCAGTCGAAAAAGTGATTGTGTGTACATTATTCTCAGCCGCGAGACCTGCGGCATCCCAACTCCGCTGGAATACTCCCCGGACATTTCGTATGGTGACCATAGGTGGAGCCGGTTGGCCCGGTATTCGCCATAGCGGCTCGATCGTAATCAACTGAACGGCCGAACTGCTGTGTGGTGTGGGCTGTGCAACGGCCACTCCATCAAGGTAAGCAACCAGAAACAGGTACAGAATAGTCAAGCGCGTCACGTGAGTACCCCGCTTCATGGGAACCTCCTGTATTCGATAAAAATACCTCTCGATAATGAATATGTACAGATGGGTGACCATTTATAGCGTTCCGTGCGAAAGGGCGGGAATTGACAAACCCTATGGCGCGCAAGCGCCGCCTGCCTGAACGGCTAGTTCCCCGCCACAATCCGGTCAAGGTTCTTCAGCGGATCCGGCCACGGCGCCTTCATCCCCATCGTCCGCACGTACGCAATCGCCTGACCCATATGCTCGTGCGAATGGGCTAGCATCCGCAGATACAATCTGCGCTGTGTCGTCTGCTCGCCAAAGAAATTCGCCGACTTCCCCAGCTCCTCTTCTGTAGCCGCGCCAAAGCAGCGCTCCACCGTCGCAAACGACCGTGCGATAAGTGCGATTACTGCGGCCTTCCCTGTCACCGTTCTCTCCAGTTCAAGATTTCTGCGAATCAATGCCGCCCACTGAGCTGGGTAATCGCTCTCCACTGCGCCGCATATCTCCACCACCTCCGGCGAGCTCAATCCTGCCCGGCAAAGCAGCATCATGTTGCCCGCCGCAATATGCACCAGCACCGCGGAAAAACTTCGCGCATCCTCCGCCGGCTTCCATCCATACTGTTCCTCGGGAACCGCATTCGCCAGCGCCAATAGCTGCACCCGCGGTATGCTCAGTTCCCACAGGTACTCCCGCTTGAAATCTCCCTTCGTCTCTACCATGATTTCCCTCCTTGAAAATTGAGTCGTTCAACACAAACTGCCGTGATCCCTGTCGGCCACCCCCACAGTCAGGAATTTCCCCGAATAACTCCTCTTGACCATGTTTGGCCAGGGATATTCGCCCTTCCTTCTATTACTTCTCCAAAATAACTACTGAGGGATTTGCAGCTATTGGTCAATTTTCCAGTGAGCTGTACCTCTTTGGTGTTCGATAAATCAGTAAGCTTGAGCTTTCCACTTTCGCCAAAACCGGTAAGCTACAGCTTCACATATTGAGGTAAACCGACAACTTCTAGCTTCACATTGTATAAAACCGATAACCTATAGCTCACCATTTTCGGAACCCTGATTTCTGGACCGTATCTCTCCCGCCCTACTCGCCTTTCTTCTCGTTCCGCGCCTTCACCTTGAACCAGATCGGCGTCCCCTTGAACCCGAAGGCCTCTCTTATCTGGTTTTCCAGGAACCGCTCGAAGCTGAAGTGCAGCTTGATCTCCCGGTCGGTAAACAGCACAAAGGTCGGCGGGGCCACAGCAGCTTGCGTCATGTAGAAGATTCGAATGCGTTTAGCCATCGGAACCGGGGCTCTCTGGAAGTCGACCGTTTCCAGAAAGCGGTTCATCTGCCCGGTCGAAACCCGTTTGCGCCGTTCTGCGGCCACGGCTACTACCTCGTGCAGTACGCGCAGCATTTTGGGGGCCTCGGGGCCTGTTCCTTCCAGCGCGGAGAGAAAGATTACCGGCGCATAGTTCAGGTATTTCAGCACTCTGCGCAACTGCTCTTCAAAAACCTCGCGGTTCGCGGGAGGTTTGCCGTCGGTTCGTCCCGTGGTCACTAAGTCCCATTTATTCACTATGATAATCACGCTCCGCCCGCTCTCGTGGGCGTAGCCGCCGATGGTGGCGTCAGCCGCCGTCACGCCGTCAACCGCATCCAGCACCAGCAGCGCCACGTCGGCTGCCTCCAGATGCCGCCGAGCCATCACCACGCTCATCTTCTCCGCCATCAGGTGCGTCTTGCCCTTCCGCCGTATCCCCGCCGTGTCCACAAACCGCAGTCGCTGGCCTTCAAACTCCACAACCTCATCCACCGCATCGCGCGTCGTCCCCGCAATAGGTGAAACAATGGCCCGGCTCGTCCCGGTTAAAGCGTTGAGCAGAGTAGACTTGCCCACATTCGGCCGCCCGATGATAGCCACCGAGGTTTCGTGCTGTTCAAACTCGCCGTGTGTGCGGTGAGGGGACTGCGCGTCCGGCGAATCTTCTTCAGTTTCGTTGCTAGCTTCAGCCTCTTCGGTTGCTAGGATCTCTTTCTCGCTCAACACGGCCTCCGGAGACTCGGGAATCGCCTCGGAAATCGCATCCAGCAGCTCGCCGAGACCCTGCCCGTGCTCGGAGCTGATGGGGTACACGTTGCGGATGCCCAACTGGCGGAAGTTCTCCGCAGCCATCGACATGGCCTCGCCCTCGACCTTGTTAACTGCCAGAAACAATGGCTTGCCGCCGCGAATCAGCATCCGCGCCAGGTTGTAATCCGGGCTGGCCAGCTCGGTGCGCGCATCCACCACCATCACCAGCGCGTCGGCCTCATCCAAAGCCACCATAGCCTGTGCATAAATCTCAGCGGGAATCAGCTCCGCGTCGTCGGGCACCATGCCGCCCGTATCGACGAGACGAAACTGCCGTCCCAGCCACTCATACTCGCCGTAGATGCGGTCGCGGGTAATGCCCGGCTCATCGCCCACAATCGAGCGGCGGCTGCCGGTGAGCCGGTTGAAGAGCGTGGATTTGCCCACGTTGGGCCGGCCTACAATGGCCACCAGCGGAAGCGCGCCCGCGCGCGATTTGTTCGGCATCACCGACTTGTGATATTTCGACAAAACTTGTCTCCCGTCGCTGTTCAGCCCCTTGATTGAAGGGCTGGATGACATCTCCCGCTCCTCAAAGTTTAGTCCACAGGCCAATGTCAAGTTGAGCTAGTCGAGACAAGTGCCTGTAGAATGAGCTTTTTCTGATTTTCATGGAAGAGTTCCGGCGCCCAAGTTGCCCTCCAGCCTCAAAGGAGGGAACGATGCATATTCACGGGAACTCCATGGCCGTGAATGCGGCCAACTTTTACTCCGCCACCCAGGAGGAGAGAGCGGCGGCCGCGCAACGAGCCGCCAGTGTCCGCAAGAAGCTGATCAGGAGCGCATCGGAGTTGGAGGGCATGGCAAGCCCCGAAGAGACTCTCTTGATTGGCCAATGGATGGACTCGCGGCATAGCCAGGTCGAGAGCGGGGAGCAGTATTTCAACAGCGTCTCCGGCAAAGACTTCGACTTTGGATGAAGCGCGGAGTATAGGGTTTCGTTGCCGGTCTGCGCCGCCTCGCCGGTTGCTTTTTTCGTGCCCGAAGGCGGGAATTTGGATAGATTAAGTCTAATTCGCTTTGGGCGGTTTATGCGTCATTCTAAATAGGGGTTTTGGGGTCAGATATGCGTACTTATGCGTAAATTTCCATGAATTCTATGCGTCATTATGCGTATTTTTTGCTGTTATGTATGCGTCATTATGCGTAAGCCCGGCAAGATGTATGTGTAGTTATGGGCGTGCTCGCCCCCTCGGCGTCCCACCCCGTTGACTAAGACCTGTCCCTACACCTCAGCGAGCAACGACCGCTCGCCGGGGACCCCGAGTCAACGGGGACCCCATCGTAGACGTAACCGGTGACGGCGGAGGTGGCCGTGGTGATGCGGTTATTGGCTGAGTTATAGTTCACCACGTTCGAGGCAATGGAGTTGGAAAAGGTCTGCGCGGTGCGGTTGCCGTAGGAGTCCTCCACCCCAGCGACGAAGACCTGTCGCCGGGGGCCCCGGTCGTAGCTCCAGGCGGCGCTCTGGCCCTGGAAGGCGGTGGGGGCGTTCGAGCCCGCTGCGGCTGAAGTCAGCCGGTCCACCACGTCGTAGCTGAAGCCCCACGTGCCCATCACCGAATCCTAATTCATCCGACGAATCCGATTAGGGCTCGTGGTTTATCAGATCTCATTAATTTTTTGAATGACCGAATAGGTGCGGCCCACCCGCTTGCACATCCGGCAATCGGCTGGATGTCCGCATGGAAGCATCATGGCCGGTTGTTGCCAGTCGAATCGATGGTTAGTAAGGCGTGATACCCGCCGAAGATTGATGCGTGAATCTTCCAGGATTTTGGTCCTCAACCCTTCTGGCAAGACTAGCGATGATGACCACCGCCAGGAGTGGTTAGCCTTGACAATGCTTTCGTCCTTATCGAGGGCTACCCGCATACATTTACTCAGTTATACAATGGCACACTCCCTCCAGTTGTTGCGATGATCACTTTACCTCGGACACCTCTAACTTTCCGAGCAGGAGGAATTGACGGGTTCTCAGGATATGCCTCTCCATCAAAAGAAAGCACCGCTTCGTAATCCGGCTGAATGCCTCCTTCTGAAACTTGTACACCGATATCTGGGTGTCCATTATTCATGGAAGACAGAATTCTGATGGGAAGCCGAACAATTGTCACTCTACCGAGTATTGTGAAGGATGATTTGTCAGATTCTAAAATCAACATTGTACATCCCCCACTGCCACACCACCTTTGCCCTGAGATGTAAACCAGAAACTCTTCATTCTTTCCACCATTTGTTTTCACGTTAACGACATTAATCTTCGTAGTAATGTCAGGGTCTTCCTCATGGTTCAGGTAACTCCTAAGAAAAGCCTTTAATGGCTCACTCGGACGAATGGAAGCAGTTTTCTGCTGCCCTGGCGTAAAAGCAGTTGTTCCTGCCATTATTAATACCAGTGCACCGACGGCTCTTGTTGCGAATCTCATTTTTACGTTGCTCCGATCTATCAATACGGAAAGCACGACATCAAACGCAAAACGTCGCTTCCGTAATGTCCATTTTTGGTTCCTACGTCAATCCTCATTGGATTTCCTCTGATGTTTCCCGCCCCAAAATTGTATGAGGCTCCAGTTGCCTGAATTTGTGACCCTAAATCGAACGACGGGAATGTCTTTGACAAAAAGCTCCAATTATCTGAGAGCATCTTCGCCGCAAAATTGGCCGCGAATGGCAAATTAAACGCTTGCTCTTTTGTAACTCCTGGCTGATTGGTCAATTGGAAGACCCCCATACCTGGTCCGTCTTGCCCATTCTGCTTTTTCTCCTGAACATTCCTGAAACCCGTTTCTTCAACACCAACCGCAGCTAACAGAGATGTAGGTATGTTATGTGCACTTGCGGCAGTCTGAAGAACATCCCAAGCAGCGTCAGCTCTCGCAACAGCCCTTCGATCTTTATTTGCAATCGCGAGGGCAGAATCGCACGTTCTAATTTCGTTAAATGCGCTTACTGTGGCATCGCTAAAACCAGGGATACGCATTATCGGACCAGTGCTGTTCTCAAGTTTGGCCTGCTGTATGATTTGGGCATTTTTTCGGTCAGGGTATTCGTGCCCATCTGCATCCACATGAATTAACGGATTGTTCCGCACATATGCATACAAATTCAGACTTTGCGGATCGCCCATCTGCGCATACGGCACCGGCTCGACTTTCACGCTCCAGTCCGGCGTGGTGAAGCGGCCGATGGCGCTGTTGTAGTAGCGCGCGAAGAAGTAGTCGTTGTTGGACTCGCTGTCGCGCTCCTTCTGCGTGAAGTGGTGCTCGGTGGCGTCGCCGGCAGTGGAGGGCGGGTTGGGCGGGAGAATGGGAGTCAGGGCGTCGCCGAAGGGCAAACTGACCCAGCTCATTTCGATCTGGCCGTAGATGTTGGCTTGCACGCGCTTGGTGCCCAGCGGGTCGGCCAGCTCGAAGTGCAGGCCGCCATTGCCGCTGTTGTAGTCATAGGTCGCGGTGAGCCGGGCAGCGGAAAAGACGTTGGAGTGTTGCCACTGGCCCGCGCCGTTGATCTCCGTGACTTGATCGCCGCCCTGGTCCACCAGATACCTCGCAGATAGTGTAAACCCAGAGCTGAGAGGCGGCGCGCAGAGAGAGGTTGAATTCGACGGCGCGGCGCTGAGCGTGCCCTTGGCGATACGCGCCCCCTCGGCGTCGTAGACGTATTGCGTGATGGGCAGGCCGGGGAGAGCCTGGCTTTGCACCGCGCAGAGCTGGCCCTCGGCGTCATAGAGGTACAAATTGAGCGTATCTGTAGTCCATCCCCGCCGCGTCGTAAATATACGACTTGCTGACTCGCCCTACCGCGCATAAGCAATGCTCGGATAAAGCATCCGGCCACATCAGTTCATCGCACCGCGCGTGCCGCTTTTAGGACCTGTTGGGCACAGTCATTCAGTCTCTTGTCCCAACAGGACCCGCTCGAGCTGCTTATCAGCTTCCCATCTGCAGATGTAAATTCGACCGCATAGGACACCTCGGTTCGCCTCCCGACCTTTTTCCAACGGACATTTGTCGGAATGGTAACTATCAATCGGCTTGAATCCACGCTTGGAGCTTCGACGAATTCTTCCGACGAGCGGAATGCTCGCCTCAAGTAAGCATCGAATCGTGAGCTCAATCCGTCGTCTCCTACCGATCGAATCTCAATCGGAATGCGAGTTTTCGCAGGCGCAGCCCAGGCGTCAACTTGAACTCCTTGGACGAGGCAAATGCAGACTATTAATAGAATTCCAAACGCCTTTAGTTGCATGTTATTTTCCCTTTGTCAGATATGCAGTGTTTGGTGGTACCGTTGGTATTGACATCGTTCAACTGCTGCTGATTGACTTGTGTACCGGATCGCGTTCCCATAACATTATCCTCATAACCAGGTAGTGGTTGTGTTCTCCGTTCCCCATTGGGGCCTGCAGGCAGCGTCTCGTATCCCTCATTCATTCCCGCGAAATGCATTATTTCGTGCGGCCCGGCATCGTTTGGCCCATCTTTGTTTGCATCAATATGCGCCTTGTTACCTCCGACCTTGTTTGTGCATTCTCCCGCGGCACCGCACATCTTTGCATTCGGTCCAGCGCTGATGTCCATCTTGTTTAGCACTCCGTGGAACTTCTTTTTCGTCGGAATAAGCAATATCCGAGTATGGTTGTCCCCGGTGCTGAGATTGTCAACGCGGTTAACTATCTGATGAATTCTCTCTGGCGTTGCGCCCCTTCCCTTAAAACGAACTGGAATTATGATCGTGACAGCGCCAGTTTGCTCGTTCACAATGCGGACATCATCATGCCCATCCGCATCAACATGGATCAATGGATTGTTATCCACATATGCATACAGGTTTAAGCTTTGCGGGTCAGTGAAGACTGCGTACGGTACCGGCTCTTCCTTTGCGCTCCAGTCCGGCGTGGTAAAGCGGCCGATGGCGCTGTTGTAATACCGTGCGAAGAAGTAGTCGTTGTTAGACTCGCTGTCGCGCTCCTTCTGCGTGAAGTGGTGCTCGGTGGCGTCGTCGGCGGTGGAGGGAGGGTTGGGCGGGACGATGGGAGTCAGGGCGTCGCCGAAGGGCAAACTGACCCAGCTCATCTCGATCTGGCCGTAGATGTTGGCTTGCACGCGCTTGGTGCCGAGCGGGTCGGCCAACTCGAAGTGGAGGCCGCCATTGCCGCCGTTGTAGTCATAGGTCGCGGTGAGACGAGCAGCGGAAAAGACGTTGGAGTGCTGCCACTGGCCCGCGCCGTTGATCTCCGTGACTTGATCGCCGCCGGGGCCGAGGATGTAGTCGTTGATGGTCTGGAAGCTGTTGACAGCCGGAGCGCAGGACCGTTGCATGGACACATCGTACACTTTCAGATTTGGGAAGCAAGAAGAAAAGGTCCGGGCCTGAAGGCCTGTTCCTTAATGCGCTGGATTCAGGAGCCTAAAGGCTCCTGCTCCCTCCGTTTGAATATGCGACGCCGAATGCAGCTGCGGCGCGGTCAATCGCACGATCTTCGCTCGCATAGGCTTGTTTCAGGAGCCTAAAGGCTCCTGCTCCCTCCGTTAGAAAATGCAACGTCAGGAATGCATTTGCGGGGCGGTCAATCGCACGATCTTCGCTCGTATAGGCTTATTTCAGGAGCCTAAAGGCTCCTGCTCCCTCCGTTTGAATATGCGACGCCGAATGCAGCTGCGGCGTGGTCAATCGCACGATCTTCGCTCGCATAGGCTTGTTTCAGGAGCCTAAAGGCTCCTGCTACCTCCGTTAGAAAATGCAACGTTTGGAATGCATTTGCGGGGCGGAAGCTGCACGCCGGAATCCCAAGTGCGGTATTCTGGTAATGCGCGCCCGTAGCTCAGCTGGATAGAGCGAACGCCTCCGGAGCGTTAGGTCGGGAGTTCGAATCTCTCCGGGCGCACCATAATTACAGCTCTGCGCAATTACCCGCGCCCGGATGCAGCCCGTGAACAATTAAACTGGAGATGGGCCGGCAGGTCGCTTTACCCATGGCCCGGACAAGGCTCAAATGCAACCGAGTATCGAGTTATTTGCCCGACAGATCGAAATGATTGAACGGGTTATCTGGACGCTGACCTTTGCCGCGCAACTGGTCTTGCTGGTGGTGCTGGTGGGCCGTGACCGCGCGCGACGCTACCCGTGGTTCACCGCCGGCATTGCGCTGCTTACCCTGCGAATGATGGCGGAGGTTCTACTATCCGGCCGGATGGCGAAGCTTCCCTTGCAGGTGACCCTCTTTACGCTGAGAGACCTGGAAGTGATTGTAGGCCTGCTGGTGCTGGTAGAGATGGCGCGGCGGGCCTTTGCCGGGGTTCAACGCTCTGTTTGGGTCGTGAATACCGCGGGAATGCTGTTGGTGGCCGGATGGTTGCTTTACGCTTTCGAGCCGTGGCCGGTGTGGAAGAATCTGCCCCTGGACTCATTGCTCAGCAAGCTGCTGCTGATGCAACTAGCAGCGCACAATGGCGATGTGCTGGTTGCCTTGCTGACCGTGGGGCTGGGAGTGCTGGTGATGTTCTTTGGACGCCATTACAAGGCCGGATGGCGGAGCCACACACAGCAGATTGTGATTGGGCTTTTTGCCGTGGCCGTCTCCCTGCTGGCGTTGGAAGTGGTGATCCTCCGAACTTTACATTACACACAGGCCCAATCTGAGAGCGTGATGCGGCTGCGGCTGAGTTTTGCGTTTGCCTATCAGCTGATATCTTTGGCCGCTCAGGTGTGGTGGATTGCATGGCTGTGGCGGGACGAGCCGGGAGCGACTAAACCGGAGTTGACAGCCGAGTAATAGCAAGACTTGGTTCGTGATATAAAGTGATTGTCCGCGCATGTATGGGTAGAACCGCGCGCGCGGAACACCGCGTAGAGGTTAGCTCACTATGCTCGACATTCATCTGCCGCATAAGGGAATCCGCGGATTTTCCGAGTTTCTGGTCCATCTGTTCACGATTACCGTGGGTCTGCTGATTGCAGTGCAGATCGAGAGCTTCGTGGAGTGGCGCCATCACCTGCATCTGGCCGAGGAGGCGCGGGTGGCACTGCGAGCGGAGATTCAACATAACCTGGGGGAATTGAAGGCTGCGCAGCCGGGGCTGAAGGCATGGCGGGAGCGCATCGATGCCGATTACAAGGCGATGCAGACAATCCAGAACCACCCCAACGATTCCGAAGCTCAGCGCGCCACCCTCAGTGTCGACTACGGCTCGATCACCCTGAGTGATACGGCATGGAAAACGGCGCAGTCGACGGGCGCGCTGGCATACATGCCTTACGAGGAAGCGGGGCGGTACTCAAGCATCTACCAGGCCCAAGCCACGCTGATGGCGTTCGAAGACAAGCCTGCGGAAGACGTTGCCGGCATCATCGGCCTGGTCGCGCGATACAACTTCCATGCCAGTTCTTCCAGCAAGCTCACCGTGGAGCAGGCCGGCGCCCTGGCGGATAAGCTCAGCCAAATGCGGGTGCACCTGTTGGGTGGGGACTTACTTTTACGCCAATGCATTGAGAAGAATCAGGCATTCCTGGAGAACCGCAAGCCCAGCGAAAACTTCACAGAGTCGCTGAAGTGAGGCACGGAGGCCTGATCCCTGTTTCCTGATCCCTGATTAGATGTGGCAGCTTGCCTGGCCGCGTTTTTCCAGGTAGCGTTGGTGGTACTCCTCGGCGCGCCAGAATGTCTGAGCGGGCTCGACCTTGGTGACAATGCGCTTCGGCTTGAAGCGGCCCTCGGTGGTCAGCCGCTCAATTTTGGCGCGGGCTTGCGCCTCTTGCTGCGGCGAGTGGAAGAAGATTGCTGAGCGGTACTGTGTTCCCCAATCCGGTCCCTGGCGGTTGAGGGTGGTGGGATCGTGGAGAGCGAAGAAGGCGTCAAGAAGCTGCTCATAGCTGACTTGCGCGGGGTCGAAATTCACCTCGACGACTTCAGCGTGTCCGGTCTTGTCTGTGCAGACGTCCTCGTAGCTGGGCCGCTCCAGCGAGCCGCCCTCATAGCCCACGGCCGTCGCCATCACGCCGGGGAGGGCCGCAAATGCCGCCTCAACTCCCCAGAAACATCCCGCTCCGAAGGTAGCTTTTTCGTGGCTCATGCTGGATAAGATGCTCCTCGGGCGCTTCGGGAAGCAAATTTATGCCCTTGGGAGGAGTCTAACTCGTTACGCAATACATTGCCTGAAGCGCATAGGAAACGGCCAAACGGCGATCTGGCACTGATACAGTCAACGGAATGAACTTCCAATCCCAATTTGGTCCAGCGCTATGATGTGATACGCATCCGGAGCGTGACCGATGGCCGTAAACTGCACAAATAGTAGCTGATAGAAAAATCGGGAAGCCTTTATGAGATTTTGGTTTTGCCGGCTCTCCGGCAGACCTGGCAATGCCAGAATGCCCTGTTCGTAAGTTGACGGACGTATCAACGGTTGCTAGTCTACACGTTAGCTACCTGGGTCTGCTGATGAGGCGGGTCAAGACGTGCAACACGAATGCGGTTCATTCATCCCGCGAGCAATCCAGCCCGAAGCAACCGCCATTTTCTGGCGGGGATGGTCTGTGGAAAACTACCCCATTCGGTTGAGGATAGCGAAGCTATGCTCAAAATTTGCGTTATGATGACATCTTCTACTCAATTTTAAACGGTCGCAATGCGCCTGATGTCCCACGCAGGGTGTATTCAGCCAGATTCCATGAATAGCCAGCCGTAGATCGGAGAAGAGGAATCCACTTGACTGAAGAGAATGAAACTCAATCCAGCCGTTCCGGAAACGGGCTCTCCAAGGGCAGCGGCTTCTTCAATCCTGAGGATCAGGTGTCTCTCGGGGAACTGTTGCTTGTTCCGTGGAAGCGTAAAGCTGTTGTGCTGGGTTGCACAGCTATTTGTGTAGTGCTTGCAATCTTAATATGCGTTTTTATGCAGCCCAGATACAGAGCCACAGCGACCATTGAACTCAACGAGGAAAAATCCAGTGGCGCCGATATGCTCTCCAGCATCGCCTCGCTGGCGGGAGGCGGTCCGGACGAGTTGAAAATCAAGATCGAGACCGAAACGGCGGTCATACAAAACGACTCGATCGCTCTGGCCGTGATGAATAAGATGGGAATGCTCCGCAAGGAGAATCCTGACCGGCTCAGTAAGGCTAAGGGGCCTCTTGCAAGCGTGGAAGAACTCTCCCCCAATGAGCGGGAAAGCCTGGTTGGCAACTTCAAGGGCCATTTACAGGTAAGAGAACTAGGGAGTTCACGCCTAATTGCCATTACTTATACAGACAAGGATCCCGTCCAAGCCGCGAATATTGCCAATCAAGTCGTTGCCGAATACAAGTCTTATCTCCTCAGCTCGAACTTCAGTTCAGCCAAGGAAGTGTCACAGTGGCTTTCCGCCCAGCTGGGTGATCTTTCTGACCAGGTTGCCAAAACACAGAAGGCCGTAGAGGATTTCGAGCGCTCTCACAATCTTTCCGCTGCAATGCTGGGCCTGACTACACTGGGGGGCGGATCGGGCGTATCTGGAGTTGGTGGCAGCGGGGGCGAGGGCGGCGGGGGCGGCTCTGTACAGATTCCAGAGCTGGAGCGACTCACCAAGCTCAATGAAGAGGTAACCCAGGCAGAGGCCGAGCGCGTGGCGCGTGAGGCTATTTACCGCCTGGCGTCATCGGGGAATGCAGATCTGATCTCCACGCTCGGTTCCAGTTCTCTTCCTGGACTTTCCGGCTCGACAGTCCTCTCCCAAGGCAATGGTCTGGAGACTCTCAATGTGCTGCGGGCGCAGGAGGTAACGGTGCGGCTGGCATATGCCAGCGCGGAGACCAAGTATGGCCCCAAAAACCCTCATCTGGCTGACATCGCCAATCAACTGAAGTCGCTGCAAGACCAGATACAAAACGAGATTTTGAAGATCAAGCAGCGCGCAAAAAACGATCTTATTCTCGCGCAGGAAAATGAAAAGGCACTGCTTTCTGCCTTCGAAGCGCAAAAGATCGTAACCAGCAAAATGAATGACGATGTCGTGCAGCTGGGCGTTCTGATGGCGCAGGCCCGCTCCAGCAGAGAACTCTACAACATTCTTTACGCCAGGTTGCAGGAAGCCAATGTAGACGCCGGCAACAGCGCGACGAATGTGACCGTCGCTGACCCAGCACGCACTCCCGGCGAACCCTGGATGCCGCAACCGTTTCTGTTTATTGCCATTAGCTTATGGGGCGGTCTTTTTCTGGGCGCCGGCTTGGCCTACCTGATAGAAAGCCAGGATGATACGCTCGCCGACAGCTTCCAGGTTGAGACACTGACAAACTTGCCGGTATTGGGCATGATTCCCTTTCATCGCATGGAGGTAAAACCACGCGAAGGCGCCCTGGCTGCTGAATCGAGTCCTTTCCTCATCGCCCCGGAGAGCGCCACCTCTGAAGCGTTTCGCAGCTTGCGCTCGGGCCTGACTCTCTCTGGCGTGGGACGTAAATTGAAGGTGCTTTCTATTACCAGCGCTTTGCCAGGCGAGGGCAAATCTTACACTGTTTACAATCTTGGGCTTGCATTCGCCGCTACTGGTCAAAGGGTGCTCATCCTGGACGCTGACCTTCGCCGCCCGCGCCAGCACGCACTTTTTCGCGCGACGCGCGAAGATGGATTAGCAGATGTGCTTATTGGCGTTAAATCCTTTGACGACGCCCTGATAGTCCACCCCGTGGAGCCAAATCTGATTCTGTTGCCTGCTGGCCGCCAATCACCGCTCGCCGCGGAACTTCTGGGATCAGGCGAAATCGAAAAGGTCATACATGCAGCTCGGGAACGGTTTGACCTTGTACTTGTGGACAACCCGCCAACCTTGCCGGTGGCTGATGCGATTATCGTGGGAACTCACTGCGATGGAACAATCGGCGTGCTGCGCGCTGGCCGAACTTCTCGAAAGGCATTGCGCCGATTTATCTTGATGCTTGCCCGGAACCGCGTTCATATCCTTGGCCTGGTGATTGAAGCCGTGGATATGTCCGCAACTGAATATCGGAGTGTGTATGGCTACAATGTGCAGAGCTATTATGGCAGTTCGTAGGATTGCCTTCAGCCACAGCCTTCTGCTCCTGCTCGGTGTTTACTTGCAGTCGGCAATAACAAACATGCCGGGAAATGCGCAGCAGACTGGAGGCGCCACAACTTCTTTGGCTCCTACGACTGGTTTGTCCTCATCCTCCTCGAGCAGGGCCGGGACTGCGCCTCAAAGCAGCATAGGGCCAGTCACTATTCCCAAGGATTTCTCAGAACTGCGCATTGCGCCAGGGGACTTGCTGAGCGTTAATGTCTATGACACCCCCGAGTTGAGCAGTTTGTACCGCGTAGATGTTGCGGGAGATTTGACGTTTCCATTGTGCGGCAAGGTGAACGTTCGCGGGCTGACTATATCAGAGGCGGCAAGTCGTATCGAAGCCGTTCTCAAAGACCGCCAGATCATGGCTCAGCCGTACGTAAATCTCGACGTGCAGCAATATGCCGGCCAATACGTGACTGTAACAGGCGAAGTAACCACCCCAGGACGTGTGGCGTTGATTGTTCCTACGACGCTCGGTGAAATCCTGGCCGAAGCCGGCGGTTTGACACCTATGGCAGGAGCGCACATCAAGATTCGCAGCGGAGCCGATGATGCTCAGCCAGAGGTGGATGTTCCTTATTCTCGTAACCATAGCACTCGCGAGGCGACCTCCATTCTCGTACGCCCCGGCGATTCGGTCATTGTTCCGCGAGCGGGCATCGTCTATGTTCTGGGGGCGGTCAACAGACCGGGCGGCTACCTGATGCAGGAAGACGGTAAGCTAAACGTTGCCGAGGCCTTGGCTCTCAGCGGAGGAACGACTTTACAGGCCAACACCAGCGGCCTTCGGGTGATTCGCCGCAATCCCGATGGAACTGTCCTGGATTTCCCGCTCTCTTATAATGCTATTGCAAAGGGAACACAGACGCCGCTCGCACTGCAGCCGCAGGACATTGTTTACGTTCCCACAAGCAAGGTCAAGGCGATATTTTCTACCACTCAGGCGATCATCGGAGAGGCTGCCGCAGCAGCCATAGTTACACATCCTTGATCTAAATGGATAACTGTTCAATCGCGTGAGCCGACTGAAGGCAATCCTGCCAACCGACGAGTCGCTGCAAGCCGCACTGTGCGGCTCCGATCTTGCTTTGGCATTTTGGAGACAGGATGAGCGCTGAGATCTCTCCCTGGAAACTATCACGAAATGACTTTTTCCGGCAATTTTCGGGACGAGAAATCTGGGCGCTTACCGACCAGTCGGTAATCAGCGCGACAAACTTTATAACCAATGTGATGCTCGTCCGTTTCATGGGCCTGCGTGAGTTTGGCGTCTTCGCGCTCGCATGGATGTCTGTATTATTCGTGAACAGCCTCCAGAGCGCGCTGATTATCGCTCCTATGATGAGCATCAGCCCCAAGCAGGAGGAAAAGAACAGGCCCTCCTACTTCGGCGCCGTTGTCTTTCAGGAAATGGTTCTTGTTTCTTTCTGTTTTGTTCTCGTCTTCGCGGCTCTGAAGGTTCTCGGCAGCTTCTTTCCCCATGCGGCATTGCAACGGCTTGCGCTACCCCTGGCAGCCTCCGCATCTATCTACCAGTTGCAGGATTTTGTCAGGCGCTATTTCTTCGCCATACGCCAGAGTCATTACGCCCTAGCTGATGATGCTATAAGCTACCTCACCCAACTGCCTATACTGTATCTGCTCCACAGAACTGGAAATCTTAGCAGCGCAACCGCGCTATGGGCTTTGGCGGCAACCTCGGCTCTTGGAATCGTTCTCGGCTGGTTCTGGATCGAGCCTCTCAAATTTAACAGGGCTTGGATCAATGCCATATCACAGCGGCACTGGAAAATCTCCCGCTGGCTCGGCGCCTCATCCATTTTGCAATGGACTTCCGGCAACCTTTTCATTATTGCCGCTCCAATCTATTACGGCACTGCTGCCGCGGGAGTTCTGAGAGCATCACAGAATCTGATGGGATTAACCCATGTATGGTTCCAGGGTCTGGACAACGTTGTTCCGGTGGAAACCTCCCGCCGCTTGCACGAAGGCGGTGTGCATTCCATGATCGCCTACATCCGTTCGATCTTGCTGCGATGGGGCGGATTGACAATGATATACGCCTGCATCATAGCCGCGGCGCCTGGCTTCTGGTTGCGGTTAATTTATGGACCTGAGATGGTTCAGTACGGCTACATCTTGCGGCTTTATGCTCTCCTTTACGTCATCGTCTTTGTCGGAGGCCCGCTGCGCGCCGGCTTGCAGGCCCTGGAGTTTACAGCACCGATCTTCTGGTCGTATCTGGCCATGACGGCATTTGCGATTATCTTTGCGTTGCCTATGGCAAAATGGTTTGGACTGGGCGGTACCATGCTTGGCCTCTTCGTAACTCAGATTCTGTTTCAGGGCATTGTCGCTATTTCCCTGCTCCGGAAATCCCGCCGCGTCGCAAGGCAAGAGGCTCTCATATCGCCTTCTTCCGCAGCGGCGGAATAATGATCAGCGCATCTCCCGAGCACCAAATGCCGCAGGAACGCGTTGCTTACGAATGGTACAACTCAGAGCAGACCGCTAAATAATTGCAACGTATTTCTTGTCCAAAGGAGACAAGCATGAGCGCTAATACCATTTATGAGAATGGCACCTATCTTGCCAAGCACCCCTCATGGCATGAGGAAGATTCATCATGGAAGGCAATGCAAATCATCAGAATGCTCAAAAAGAATAAGATTAATCCAACAACAATATGCGAGGTTGGATGCGGAGCCGGCGAGATATTGAACAGCTTGGTCGAGTACTACGGTTCCAACGTTTATTTTTCAGGGTATGAGATTTCCCCCCAGGCTTTTGAGATTTGCCAAAAAAAGGTGAAGTTGAATCTTCATTACTTCCTCAAAGACCTGCTGGACGAAAGGGATGCCTTTTTCGATATTGTTATGGCCATTGACGTATTCGAGCACGTCGAGGATTACATAGGGTTTATTCGCAGATTGCGAACGAAAGGAACGTACAAGATATTTCATATACCTCTCGATTTATCAGTCCAGTCGGTTTTACGTAGTTCACCCCTTGGTTTCGTCCGGAAAAGGTCTGGACATCTCCATTACTTTACAAAGGAAACAGCGCTTGCGACTTTAAAGGACGCGGGATATGAAATATTGGACTGCATCTATACCTCTGGTAGTGTAGAGCTGCCGGTTCATAACTGGAAAGCGAAGCTGATAAGATTTCCTAGGAAATTATTTTTCGCTATTCATCAGGATCTGGCGGTAAGAATCCTTGGTGGTTTTTCGCTGCTCGTTTTAGCAAAATAATTCAATTACCGCTCGCCTTTTTACCTAGTGAGTTCTCGTAAGGTGCGTTCATGAGAATTGTCCACATTCTGCTCGGCAAGGCCAACCCCGGAACCCTCAATGGCGTAAATAGGGCTGTGCATTGGATGGCAACTTCTCAATTGCGCCAGGGGCACGATGTCGAAGTTTGGGGACTTTCCACATCTATGACGCCACCGCCGCATCCTCGCGAATACAATCTACGGATATTTTCGATCACCCGACTGCGCTTGACTCTCAGCCGGGAGATCAAAGCGGCTCTTCACCGGCTTGAACCCGGCACATGGGTTCACTTTCATTCGGTTTTTATTCCCGAATTCCCGGCGATAGCGAGGCTGTTGAAAAAGCGCGGCCTTCGCTACGGAATTACCCCGCACAACGGCTACGCCACCGGGGTGTTCAAAAAGAATCCCTGGAAAAAGCATATCTACGTCGCCCTCCGCGAAGCGAGATACTTACGCAATGCCACATGGATTCAGGCGATTGGTGCCAGCGAAATCCAGGATATAGTGAGGATTGCTCCAGGAGTCCGTGTCGTTCCGATACCCAATGGCCAGGAGATGCTCCCTGCCCGCTCGGTTGCAGCACCCGCCACGGCCGGACATCCCCTGATTGGTTTTTGTGGCCGCCTTGACGCACAATCCAAGGGCCTCGACTTTCTGCTCGATGGTTTTGCGGCCTACAAGGCAAAAGGCGGATCAGGGGAGCTGTGGCTGATTGGAGATGGCAAGGATCGCGTCCGGCTTGAAAAGCAAGCGGCAGAGAGCGGAGCGCAATCGCACGTGCGCTTTCTCGGTGTGAAGCTCGGCGAAGAGAAGCTGAATCTGGTCGCCAGCCTCGACGCTTTCATCCACAGTTCCCGCTGGGAGGGGCTTCCGACGGCCTGCCTGGAGGCCGCCGCGCTGGAAACGCCGCTTGTGGTGAGCCGCGAAACTAATTTGGCAGAGTATGTAAAACAATACGGAGCCGGTCTGGTGCTGGACGAGACATCGGCGGCCGGCGTGCTGCGCGCGCTGGAGCGCGTCCAACAGCTCTACGAGGATAACCAGCTCCAACAGATGGGCGAGAATTCCCGACTGCTCGTAGAGAAAGAATTCAGATGGGAGAAAAATGCAAGTAGTTTTGTCGCAGCCATTGCGGCCGCAGGCCATACTGTTTAGTGACTTTCTCATGGCATTGTTTCAGGCACTGGACGCGGAAGGAGTGCGCTTCTGCGTTTTGCGGAATTATCAAGGCTTTCCTGCCAGCAACATCGGGAATGATATTGATTTGCTGATTTCTCCCTCCGATCTGCCGCGCGTCATACGCGTAATACGATCCATTAAAGGCATCTGCGTTGTCGGCTATGCAGAGCGCCATTGTGTAGCAAGCGTGTTTTTGGAAGGTATTTCCCAAGACAGGGATTCCCGTGCGCTACAAATCGATTTCGACTTGTGTTTGACCTGGAAAGGTCTGCCGTACCTTTTAACAGATGCAGTGCTCGAAGCGGCCATCCCACGCCAGGCCGGCAACTTGAGTTTCCTTGTACCATCACCGGTTCACGAGGCGATTTCATCCTTGTTAGCCAGTCTGCTGGTTGGCGGGTGGCTGAAGGAGAAGTACTTCCCTCAGGTACAGCGAACGTTTGACAGCGACCGGTCCGAGGTGGTTGCTGCCCTGAAGCCGCTGTTTGGGCAGAAGCTGTCCACGCGATTAGTGAATGCGGTGATCGAGGGCAACCGCCGAAAGTTATTGGGCTGCGTCCGGCCGCTCCGAATTGCTCTTCTCCTGCGAAGTTTGTGGCATCGGCCCTTGCACAGCGTGTTGGCCATCGTTCGACACTATGCCGGCGAATTCGCTTTTCGCCATTCTTCGCGGTCTCGCGAAACAGTTTTCATTCTGGCCTCGGATGGGGAGGGCAAGTCAAACATCGCCGAAGCCCTGATGCCAGGATTGCAAGCAGTGGCGGCGATGGTAGAAAAGCGTCCGCTCTGGCCACGGTTACCTGTCGCACGCAGGTCACTGGAGTCAACGCCAGGTATAGATTGCCATGCCCCATCACCAACAGGTTCATCCGTCTCCATGGTTGAGGCCGTTCTGTGGACAGTGAACGAATGGCTGAGTCAATTTGCTGAAAAAAGAAACTTCACGCTTATCATTCGCGAGAGCTACTACCCCGACTTGTTAATCAATCCCCAAAGCTGCCGGTATGGCGGTTCGAAGTGGTTTGCGCGCCTTGTCGGCAAGTTCATTCCGTCTCCTGTCCTTTGGATACTCCTGGACCCGGCAGACGAAGGGTTGCCATCCAGAAACACGGAACGTCCCGGTGGTAATACATACCGGCAACGGGAAGCCTACCGCGCCTTCGTGATGACCAGAAAGAATCACGTCATTCTGAATGCAAGCCAGCCTGTCGCCGAACTCACGGAGGAGGCCTATGCCGCGATCATCGAGACGCTCGCCCGCCGCGCTGATCGCCAACTCAGAAAGCGCTTCCAATAACCTCAGAACCTGTTCGCCGGGAGTTCCACTGCTCCGGCTGTCTTCCATCTGATCTTTTCGCGCAAAGACTTGAATCCCATTCGAATGTTTCTACAAAGGAGGGAGGCAAGCTGAAAATAGTCATCCTTGGCCCCGATGGAGCTGGCAAGAGTTCTGTTATTGAGGGCTTAATGAAAAAACTGAATTCACAGGAGGACATCGCGGAGATGCGCCACCTGAAGCCTCGAATTGTCCTGCGGCGGCGAGGTGAAGGGGTTACTATCAATCCCGATCCCCACGGGCAGACACCTCGTTCTGCGCTGACTTCGATTGCGAAAATATTTGTCTGGCTTTTGGAGGAGTGGTTTGCGGCATTATTTCTGAACAAACGCAAGACGCTGCTGATCTGCGATCGCTACTATCATGATTTATTGATTGACCCTATACGGTATCGCTACGGAGGACCAATGTGGTTAGCTCGACTAATTGGGAAACTCATGCCACAGCCAGGACTATGGGTGTTATTAGATGCCCCAGCAGAGGTTTTGCAGGCACGCAAGCAGGAGGTCTCTTTCAATGAGACTGTGCGACAACGACAAGAATACATGACCTTCGTTCGCACGCAAAGGAAACATGTGATTATGGATGCTTCTCAACCATTAGACAAGGTGATAGCGGATGCGGAATGCGCTATCAACAGAGCATTGAACCAGGGCGGAAATCGTGGATAAGGCAGGGCTCTTTTACAAAGTACAGGACTATCCTGATGGAACGCATCTTGCGTTGCGCTGGAAAGGGAGGATACGGTTCACAATTCCACGTGATATCACTGCTCAACAAACATGCTGGAAAATCTTCCGTCCTGGGCGTGCAGAGTTGATGCTGCGTGTTATGGCGCGCCTGCCGCGTATCTCAGGAGCCATAAGCTGCGTCGAAAACGAAAATCTTCTATTGATCCGAAAGACGATCGGCAAGGATGCCGGACTTTCCTGTTGCCGTACCGGTGCCCCTGGACCGTGGTCAAAGGATACTATTCTCTTATTAAATACGAGTACTAGTGAGCCATTGTATATCGTCAAGGCTGGCGCCGGAGAAGCGGTTGATACGCTACTTCAAAATGAGGCCAACTGGCTGCGCACCCTGCGAGATCAGCCAGCGCTTGTTGACCACATACCTGGTCTTGTTGCTCATTGCTCGGGCGTACAACTCTCCTTCGTAGCAGAAACCCCTTTATTGGGAAAACTCGATTATCAGCTCGGGGAATTGCACGTAGCGTTTCTGCGGAAGTTACAGAGATACTCGCATTGCACGGTTCGGCTTGAAGAATCCCGACTATACAAGAATATGCAAATGCGCTTGAAATATCTCAGCGGCCTGCTATCCGAGACGTGGTTAAACCGTCTTGAAAAGGGCATGCGGTGTATCGAGCAATCGCTTTCAGGACGGCCAATTTCCTTTGTGGCTGCGCACAATGACTTTACCCCATGGAATATTCGAGTACAGCGCGGTGTCGCCCGAATATTCGACTGGGAATATGCGGACTATGAGCAACTTCCCTTGTTTGACCCTCTTCACTTTGCCCTGATGCCAATGGCATTAAGAAGGCGGCCGGCTGCCAATATGATTCAATGTATGAAAAGGACTTTGCAATTATCTGAACAGTGGTTTGGTAAGGAGCTATGCCACAATGCGCAGACGCAGGCGTTAGCCTACTTGATGAACCTATGCACTCTCTACCTATGGGCTGAACGCGGAAAACACGATTCAAATCCTGTACTTGAGAGCTATGCCTCTATCATAGATTTCTTGTGCCAATGATGAACGTATGTCTCGCGAAGGAGTTGATGTGCTTTGAAGATACTTCCTAAGATTAGCGTTATCGTTCCATCTTTTAATCAGGCAAAGTATCTGGAACTAACACTGCGTTCTATTCTCGATCAAAGTTACCCGAATCTCGAACTGATCGTGATTGATGGCGGCTCAAAGGACGAAAGTCCGGAGATTATCCGTAAGTATCAGCAACAAATTAAATTCTGGTGCAGCGAGCCGGATGGTGGACATCCCGAGGGGCTCATCAAGGGTTTTTCCCATGCTACGGGAGAAATCCTATGCTTCCTTAATAGCGATGATCTCTTTGAACCTGGTGTACTGCGCGAGGTAGGAGAGTATTTCTCCCGGCATCCGGACGTCGATGTAATATACGGAGATACAACATGGATCGACACTAAGGGAAATGCCCTACGCCGGCAGAAGGAGATTCCTTTCTGCCGATTTATCTGGTTTTACACGTACAATTATATTCCCGGCATGTCGACCTTCTGGCGGCGGGCGATTTATGACCAGGTCGGCGGAATTACTACGACATATCGCCTAGCCTTTGATGCGGATCTTTGGATCCGATTCAGCGATGAACACGCTAAGATCAAGCACGTAGCTCGGCAATGGTCGCGGATGCGCTTCTATCCAGAGCAACGAAGCCGGCGCCTGCGCGCGCAAAGTGACCGGGACGATCTGGCTATCCGGTCACGTTACTGGAAGAATCATGCGATTCCCAGGACATATTATCTGCGCCGCGAGATTGCAATAGGCATACGCATTTTATGGAGATTGCTGACTGGCTGCTATAGCTTAAGCTACCACAGATACTTAGAGAAGATGGAGAAGATATGAAGGTTTTGCTTTCAGCCTACGCTTGCGAACCGGGAAGGGGCTCGGAGCCTGGAGTTGGCTGGCACTGGGCAACGGAGCTGGCCCGTCTCGGTCATGAGGTTGAAGTTATTACGCGATCCAATAACCGTGCTTCAATCGACAAGGCATTGGCGGACGCCCCGATCATCGGCCTGAACTTTCACTATTACGATCTTCCCTCGTGTGTGAAATGGTGGAAGCGAGGAAACCGGGGCATTCAACTCTATTATTTTCTATGGCAGCACGGCGCATACCGTCTGGCTAGGCGGCTTACTCACAAGATGCGGTTCGATTTAGTTCATTCTTTGACTTTTGGAAGTTTTCGCCAGCCTTCGTTCATGGGCCGCCTAGGACTGCCCTTCGTTATCGGTCCGATAGGCGGTGGGGACGTTACGCCCGCCTTACTACGCGGCAGCTATCCGGCAATGCTAGCATTGAGGGAGATGCTTCGCGAGATATCGATTAAGCTGGCTTATTGGGACCCTACTATTCGCTCTATGTACAGGCAGGCAACGTTGGTTTTCTGCAAAACTCGGGATACGCTTGCGATTCTTCCGGCCAGCTGCCGGGAGAAGAGTCGAGTGCAGCTTGAGATTGGAGTCGAACCTCACAGAATAAGATCTGAAGTTATTGCTCAACCCGCGAGCGCCGACTTTCTCTATGCTGGTCGTCTCGTATATATGAAGGGAATTCACCTGGCACTGGAGGCGTTTTCAGAACTCAGACGGGATAGGCCCAATGCAACTTTTACGATAATTGGGACGGGGCCTAATGAAGCCCAGCTTAAAAGCTTTTCTGCGACACTGGGACTTCAAGACTCCGTGCGATGGCTAGGCTGGATTCCGCAGGAGGAGATGTGGGCGCAATTCTGCAGTTACACGGCCTTCGTATTTCCGAGCCTGCATGACTCCAGTGGCAATGTGCTCCTCGAGGCGTTGTCGCAAGCGCTCCCGGTGATCTGTCTTGATACTGGCGGCCCGGGCGCATTTCTTCCGCCGTCCTGCGGCATTAAGGTTCCAGTGGAGAATCGAAGCGAGTCGGAAGTGGTTGGAGATCTGACGACCGCAATGCAACACTTCGCCGACAACCCTGAGCTTCGCGCTCAGATGGCGCGTCGAGCTCTAGAATTTGCGAGGGCCTGTACCTGGAAGACTGTTGTGTCCAGCACATACTCGCACATTGAAAACGCATTGAATATCCCTAGTGCCCATGCCTGACACAGAGTTGAACGCCTCTCTATGGGAGCGATTGCAAGGGCAAATGAGCTGTCAAGGGATAAGCTAACAGAGTGTATTGTTGGCCCCGTTGGCCCTGGCTGAGTACCGGGACCTCGTACTGCCAGTAAACATCTCACTATATCTTTCATATGCAGACGATAGCATACTAATATCGGAGTCGAAGTTTCGCAGAGAGGTAAAGGTCAGACCAGCCACATGAATCAATTATCGCCAGGAATGAATAGTGGCATGTACAATGTAGCTGGGATACAGCGCATTAAGCGTCTTCCGTTTTTCCAGTTTTTCTTCCGCTATCCCATTTTTCTACTTACCTTTGGGCCGCCAATATTCAGACATAGCACAGGCATAGATGTAACAAAGGGAATTGTAGACATCTGGGCTTATATCCAAGTCGGATGGATATCCATGTTTGCATTTCGTGCGCTTTTTCGCTTAGTTACCGCAAAGTCAATATATATTCCAAAGCGTATTCAAGTTGTTCTGAATATGGCCTTTTCCCTCGGTATCCTTTACATGGTCTCTGCGGCATATTCTCCAGCCAGATTCGTGTCGGCGGCATACGCCATCTTTTATATCCTCGCATGGATATGTGCGGCGGAGTTTATCATCGATGTTTATCGGAACCCGCCGAACTGGATACAATGTTTATTTCAGCTTAGAACTGTTTGCCTTATTCTTTTAATCCTTGTTGTCATAACTCTCCCCTTTGAACCTGATTTCGTCATGCCAGTGGCAGCACGATATTTTCGCCTGATTGGAGGCGCTGTTGCCCCCATGCCGGTTATCTGCCCGGTCATCGCGATCATTTCAGCATACGCATTTTTCTATTCCCTGGAATCCAAAAGCCGTTCTATTGTTTTCTTCGCCGCTGGTCTGGGCGGCACATTAGCCACGCAGGCAAGATCAAGTGAGCTCGTTTTGCTATTATCTCTCTTAATCATCGTTATTATACGGGCACGGGTAGGCCGACGCGCTGCCTATCTGTTCACCTCTGGATTCATATTTTCTATGTTACTTATAGGCATTCTAATGGGATTTATAGGGTTCGACCGTATATGGAACTATTTCAATCGTGGTCAGGAATTGAAAGGCATCGAAAGCGCCAGCGGAAGAATACAAATCTGGAATTTTGTGGTCAACTACTGCATGGCACACCCGCTGGGGATGGGCTATGTTGCAGGTTTCAGAATCATCTTTAGAAATTATTTTGGTATCGAACAACAGGTTGAGGTCACTCATATTGGCAATGCCCACAACTCGTTCTTTCAGGTTCTGGCAGACGCCGGCTGGCTTGCTCTGGCTATTTACCTTATCATGATAGCAATGATTGTCTTCCTGGGATGGCGCTTTATATATACATCCCCCACGGTGGTTTTGGAATCAAACAGCGTGCCTCGCCATGCAATGATGTGCGCGCTTATTATGTTTTTATTTTGCCTTCTTGATGGAACAGCTACTTCCGATTTCGACGTTCCATTAAGAGCTGCTTTCTATATTCAGAACCTTATTATTGCTATGATCCTTGGCATCTCCGCTAGAATGATTGCCGTGTCCCATATGTTATATGATTCTTTGTCGCATGAATGATCATGATTATGGCGCTCGCGGCAGTCCCATGCTTTTTACACCTGTGCATCCCGGCAATGTACTGCAACTCAATATAGGCGCGCTTTTTTACGCACGCCATTTTTTGGAATGGCCATGTATTCTAGAGTAGTCTTGCGCGACGACCCTGATGCCGATACGAAGACAGGAGTCGAAAAGATGCCGGATCGCATTCTCTTTTTGTGCCTTGCGCGCGATTGCGCCGAGACCATACCCTTGTTCTTTGCTTTTCTCAAAGGCCTCGAAGCGCATGGTTTCAACTGCACGGCGATAATCGGCGAGAATGGATCGTCCGATGGAACTCGAAGTCTGATCGAGCAAGAGACCGGATCAAGAATCACACTGCTGGATACAGTCTTTATGCGCGAGGGTGGGAACCGGCTAATCAATATGGCAATGGGACGTCAGGCCCTTCTGAATGCGGCTATAGCGCGGGGTAACAGCGAAGATTATATCTGCGTCATGGACCTAGACAATGTGATGGCCACTTCTCCCACCCCGTCAGCCGTCCGGTCCGCAATTGAACGCCTTCAGGCAGACGGCACTTTATTCGCCATTGGCGCAACCTCATTTCCCGTTTACTATGATCTGCTTTCTTTACGCATTGAGGGCTTTGACTTCCTATCAAATCTGAATGCGGAAATCCAGGACGCGAAGAAGAGGCCTATTAGCTATTATTGTTTCCATCGGAAGTATATCTACAAGAATCAAAGACTTATGACCAGCGCCGCTCCGGTGCTGTGTGCTTCGTCCTTCAACGGTTTCTGTCTTTACGTCGCGAAAGACTATCTCCGGGGTTCATATCGCTCACCGGACGAGGCGAATGTCTGCGAGCACGTCAACTTTAACTTGTCCATCGGCACCGCCACCGGCAAGAAAATGTTGATAGCGCCGGAATTGACGATCCAGGCCCCGGCGGACCATATCTTCGCCGGTTTCTTCCGCTTCTGGTTCGATAGGATCTGGAAGCGGCTGCCCCGCGTCCGAAAGAAGCTCTAACCCCCCAGCCTCTTTGCCTGCTCCTCTCCGCCCAATACGCGAAAGACTCCCTCGGCCAGAGCTTGCAATTCATCCTCTCCGGGATAAACGCGGATAGGGGCAATCCAGCCCAACGCGTCGCGCAATTGAGTTACAACTTTATTCGAATATGCCATCCCGCCTGTCAGAAGCACCGCGTCGATCTTGCCCCTGAGTGCGACAGCCATTGCCCCAACTTCTTTCCCGATCTGATAAACCATTGCCTCGAAGACTTGCGCAGCGTAACTGTCTCCTGCGTCAATGCGCCGCTCAACTTCGACGAGGTCGCACGTCCCCAGATAAGCTGACAGACCGCCGTCTCCAAAGACGTGACGATCAAGTTGCTCCTGGGTGTATTTGCCGCTGAAGCAGAGCTTGATCAGCGCGCGCACCGGCAGCCCGCCGCTGCGGTCAACGCCAAATGGACCTTCTTCGATGGTGTTGCTGTCGATCATCCGGCCATCCTGGTGAGCTGAAACCGTGATTCCACTGCCCAGGTGAGCCACAATCAGCCGCAGCGCGTGGTAATCGCGCCCCTGCTCGCGCGCATATCGCCGCGCCACCGCCTTGGTATTGAGAGCGTGGCCTATCGAGGTGCGCTCGACCAGCGGCGAACCGGTGAGGCGCGCGCTCTTCTGCCACTCATCCACCGTTACCGGATCCACAATGTAAGCGTTCACACCTGCCGCCCGGGCAAAGCGAAGCGCCAGCGATGCGCCCAGATTGGATGCATGCTCGCCGCGCCGCGCCTTCCGCAGCTCTTCCACCATCGCGTCATCCACAAGATATGTGCCGCAGTCGGCCGGTGGCAAAAACCCTCCCCGGCCAGCCACCGCAGCAAACCCGCAGGTTGAGTATCCGGCTGCCTCGAGCGCCTGCTCAACCAGTTGCGCGCGAAAATCCAACTGTGCCTGTATCGGCTGTCCGCTGAAACGCGCCAGCTCATCCTGCCCATGCCGGATAGTGCGCACCAGCTCAGCGCCGTCTCTGGCATACACCCCAAACTTCGTTGAGGTCGAGCCAGGGTTGAGGACCAGAACCCGGATATTGTCGTTCTTCAAGAGCTATTCCTCCAATACCAGAACGAGTGTACTCCGTATCCCGCACCCTGAACGCGCGTTTTGAAGATGCCAAACAACCCCAGTTCAGATAGGTACCCTCTTTGAGGCCTCCACCGGTCCTGCCTGAAATATCCCGGCCGGTTGACTAATCCATGCTATACTCAAGGTAATCGTAGAATTCGATCTGAAGTTCTTGCCTGTTCCGGTTACCGCCTACTCGCAAACTTCCACATTGCGTTCGCGGTAAATCAGTAACAAAGGAGCAACACTCAATGGAAACAGGCACAGTCAAGTGGTTTAATGACGCCAAGGGATTTGGATTTTTGAGCCGTGAAAACGGCGAGGATGTCTTCGTCCATCACACTGCTATCCAGTCGAACGGCTTCCGTTCCCTACAAGAGGGCCAGAAGGTCCAGTTCAACGTGACCAAGGGCCCCAAGGGCTGGCAGGCTGAGAACGTCCAGGTTGTCTAAGGGTAACCACCCTTCCAACAGGTTCGGAATCAAACAGAAAGGGGCGGCAGCAATGCCGTCCCTTTCGTGCGTTTAGAGGGTTTTGTTCTGCCCGCTCAAGCAGGCTCATCTTGTATTGGAAGAGAGTTTCGGAGATCAAGAGTTGGCAGCTTTTGATACACCACTACATGACCAGGAGCCAAAATGGAAAACCCGGGACATACTCGGATGAGGTGAGGTCGACATGAGGAAAGTGTTACGGATCGCGGCAGTGGCGCTCGGGACGGTCGTCATCCTGTGCTGCGTTTCCGTTGGCGTCTACGTGATCAACAATGTGAACTACTTCAACTGGGGAATGGCGCGCGTCTGGAGGGCTGGCTTCGTCGAGAAACAGGTGATGATCAACGGCTCGGTCATGAATTACGCCGAGGGCCCGGACAACGGGCCGGCGCTGCTTCTCATTCACGGGCAGTCGGGCGACTGGCAGAACTATTATCCCGTACTGCCCAAGCTGGCGAAGCGCTTCCATGTCTACGCAGTTGACTGCTACGGGCATGGGAAGTCCGCACGCGTGCCGGAAAAGTACACGAATGTTGCAATGGGGCGCGACCTGCAGCAGTTTCTCGTCCAGGTTGTCGGCAGGCCGGCCATTGTGTCAGGGCACTCGTCTGGGGGGCTGCTGGCGGCCTGGCTCGCCGCCTACGCTCCGGAACAGGTGAGCGGAGTCGTCCTGGAGGATCCTCCGGTTTTCACCACCCTGCTCCCGCGGGCAGAGAAGACGTGGAACTGGGTCGATCTCGCGACTTCGGCCCATAACTTCCTCACGACCGGCCAGACCGATTGGGTGAGCTACAACGCCGAGCACAGCCTCATGTGGAAGTTCTTCGGCGACAGCAAACAGGGGCTCCTCAAGCAAGCGCTGACCTACCACGCCCAGCATCCCGGGCAGTCAATCAAATGGTGGGAGCTGCCGCCAATTATGAACGAGTCCTTCCGCGCGATGGACCACTACGATCCCCGCTTCGGAGACGCATTTTACACCGATAGCTGGGACACCGGATTCGATCACGAGGCCGCTCTGGCCGCCATCCACGTCCCCGCGGCGTATATTCACACGAACTGGAGCTACGACCCTGATGGCATTCTCCTGGGCGCCACAGACGACAAGGACGCCGCACGCGCCCGCTTACTCATCAAGGGCGTCCAGTTCTACCAGGTGAACTCCGGCCACGGCTTCCACTGGGAGAAGCCGGACGCCTTTGTCAAGATAGTGGACGATCTCGCGGGCCGCGTCAGGCACTAGGGGTTATGTCTTCGACGGCAGAGACGGAAACCAGATGGCGTTTTGGACCTGCCGTGAAACTGCGGCATCGGCTACGCATGTCCACGAATACATGCTTGTTGTATTGGGCTGCTATACCTTGATCATCAATGGGGAGCGGATTCCAGTGAAGGCCGGAGAAGAATATTTCATTCCACGCAGCGTCGAGCATAGCGGAGAAGTACTTACCGGAACCAGAACGATCCATGCATTTGGCGGCCATCGGGCCAACCAGGTTCAATTCTCCAACTGATCACTGACCACTGTCCACTGTCCTTATGCAGCCGGCTTGAGGCTCTTGACGTTTGCCAGCTAACAACTGACCGCCAATAACGATAGTGTGCAAATCTGAACTTCGACGGTCCTAAAAATCCTACTTTTGACATTCGGAAGGCCAAAGAGCCTCCATAGCTTGACTTATGGCATCATAAGTCTTTGGCAGACGCTTCGTAGGATTGGCCTTGAGCCAGGCCAGAATCGCTTTTGTTGCCGTAATTCTATCGGCAGCCCGCTTCAAACGATCGTCTGATTGCGGTAAAGTACAACTGTACGTGCCACCGATCTGTTTCATGAGATTGATGTTAGCGACATCCATCACTTCGCTACGACAGCTTTCAAAATTAGCGTCCGTGCAATAGGCGATAAATGACTCCGTATCGGAAGGCGCTGCGGCTTTTGCTTGTAAGGTGATCATAAATACGAAGATAGCGAGACCACAGGCGCGCAATATAATCAACATGCTACTTCTCTCCAATATCGTGATCAGCTTACAACGAACAGTTGACAATTTCTCAAATTGGGACATTACCGCTGATAACTGACAGCTGCATTACTACGCAGCCGGCTTGAGGCTCTTGACGTCAACCAAGGGAATGGCCGGATGAAGAGTTTCCATGATCGTAACGTGGGTGCCTAAGTATTGCAGCACATCGTTTATTGAATCTTCAAAGCGTGAGCCGGTCTTATGTGTAACTTTGACGCCTTTGGAAACCAATTGGCAAATTTCAAAGCGGTTCATACCCTGCGCCAGGGCGCGGAATATCTTGTCGGAACGCATGACTTCACTCCGGACAACAGGTGATTGTTGCGTGGGGTGCGGAGCTCGTCAGAAGCGGTAGGAAAGCAAGAGCCGAGCAGGCTTTCAAATACGAGTTACAGTGCTGACAGATCTAGACCTGTTACCATTGTACGCCGGAAACCGCGTTGGCGCGGGCTTTTACGCGAACGCGACGCTTTCGTTGGCATATAAACCCTGTTATTCTAAGTGTTAACTCCGCCTCATTTGCGGGAAAATTAGGAAGAAAATCGAGCGAAAGAGGACCAAGTGGCAGACACCACCAAAATCGAAGACAAGCTGGAACGGAAGAAACTGAAGCGCGCCGCCCGCAAAAAGGCCGCTCCCAAGGCCAAGCGAACTGAACCGCGCGGCTCGAAGAAGCGGAAAGTGAAGAAGATGGCGCGCGGCCAGACCAAGCGTTAATCGCCAGCTCAGCAACTGCAGCGGAGTTCCGGGCCGGTTCGCGGAAGCGCGTCCGGTTCGGAGCCTCGCTTTACCTGCCCTCTCCCTTGCCATTCTGCCTTACCGGCCCTTGCTGGACCTGAGCAGAACACTGAGCAGTTCCATGAGGAAACCCTCACCTTGTAAACTGCGTCGAAGGCATCCTGAGCCGGGGAAATCCTTACTGCCCGGCAGGATTTTGCTATTCTCAGCTCCACGCCGGTAGCGGAATGAGGAGAACCGTCCTGTTCAAGCAACTTGTTGCCCGCAAATCCATCGATAAGTTGATCTCGGACTCGTTGGAGCCTGAGCATTCGCTGAAGAAGTCCCTCGGCCCATGGTCGCTGACCGCGCTGGGCATCGGGGCTGTCATCGGCTCGGGCATCTTTACGGTCATCGGCACCGCCATGGCCGGGCAAAAGTTCGACGTGCCGAATATCCGCGACACGCCGCTGCTCCACTACCTCATCCACCACACAGCCATGGCAGGCCGCCCCGGCGCGGGCCCTGCTTTGGCGCTTTCGCTGGTGCTGGTAGCCATCGTCTGCGTCTTCACAGGCCTCTGCTACGCCGAACTGGCATCCATGATTCCCATCGCCGGCTCGGCCTACACATACACCTACGCCACCCTCGGCGAGCTGGTCGCCTGGATCATCGGCTGGGATTTGATTCTCGAATACGCCTTCAGCAACATGAGCGTCAGCGTGGGCTTTGCCGCGCACATTGTCGATTTGCTCGATTGGTTCGGCCTGCATCCGCCGCTGCGATGGATTTCGCCCGCCTATCTGCCCACCGGCCTGCAGGATTTTGCGGGCAACGATCTCTACAAATCCGGCTGGCACTTTGGCTTCAACATTCCTGCCTTCCTGGTCGTGATGTTTCTGACGGTGCTCCTAGTGCGCGGCATCCGCGAGTCGGCACGCGCCAACAACGTCATGGTGCTGGTCAAGATGGCCGCCATCCTGGCCTTCGTCTTTGCCGGCGCCAGTTTCATCAAGCCGCATTACTGGCATCCCTTCATGCCCAACGGCTGGACCGGCTTGCTCACCGGCGGCTCCATCATCTTCTTCACCTACATCGGCTTCGACTCGGTCTCCACGGCCGCCGAGGAGTGCAAGAACCCGCAGCGCGACCTTCCCATCGGCATCCTGGCCACTTTGCTGGCCTGCACCGTGCTCTACGGAGCTGTTGCCATCGTGCTCAGCGGCATCGTGCCCTGGCAGTCGGTCATGGGCGACGCCGCCCCTGTGGTCAACGCCCTCAAAAAACTCTCCCTGCTGCCCGGCGCAGGAAATCTGCAATGGGTGCGGCTCTTTGTCCTGGTTGGCGCCATTCTGGGCATGATCTCGTCGATTCTAGTTTTCCAACTTGGCCAGGCGCGCGTCTGGTTCGCCATGTCCCGCGACGGTCTGCTGCCCACCGTCTTCAGCCGCATTCACCCCAGATTCCGCACCCCCGACGTATCGACTTGGGTAGCAGGCTTCGTGGTCGGCATCCCCGCCGGATTGCTGGATATCGGCACCGTGTCAAACCTGTCGAATATCGGCACCCTCTTCGCCTTCGTCCTGGTCTCCATCGGCGTGCTCATCCTGCGCTATCGTGAGCCAAATCGCTACCGCGGATTCAAAACTCCGCTGGGCCCGGTTTTCCCGCTCTTGAGCGTCATCTTTTGCATCGTGCTCATGATGGGGCTTGAAATCGTTACATGGATCCGTTTTTTTTCCTGGCTGGTGATCGGCCTGGTCATATACTTCCTCTACAGCCGCTTCCGCTCGGAGTTTGCGGGATTGCGGTAAAAGGCGTTCGGAGCCGCATGAAATGTCAGGGCACGGCTTTGATCGTGTCGTAACCGGAGGGAGGCGGGGGTTTCAACCCCCGCAATATGCCCGCAAAATCGACATGGGCTTTAGCCCCGGAGGGACGTTTTTCGCAGATATTGCGTCAGTCCTGCCACGTGCGCAAAATCACAGCCGTATTTCTTCGACTAATCTAGGCTTTGCAACATCATGAAAACAATGAATTATCGTACACGTCGAATCATATCAGTCGTGTTCACGGTTGGGGTTTTGACTTCCGTGGTCTGTGTGGGACAGGACGTGCCTCAGGGAGTGAACTACAAGAAGGCAACCGCAGATATCAATGTGAAGGCAAAAGATGCACTCGAACAAGCACTTTCAGATAATAACATTCCAACTACCTTCCTAAGCGAAGTGGTCATGTGCGGGCCAATCCTCTGGAATGATCTCAAAGTTAACAACGAGTCCTTATCGAAAGAAACGACTCCGTTGACCCTGTTTATATCGATACCGGAACCCATTAAAGCAGAAGGTCGAATTTTTCAGACTCAAGAGCAGCGGGATAAGTTTTGGAAAGCAGTGATGGATCAATTTCCAGAATTGCGAAAGGGCGTTGTCCGGCCGGCAACAGCAAATGAAATTAAGTTCTACTGGGCACAAATTCCATTTGACATCGAAGAGCCCTTATTTGCGATAGAAACCCCTAATGGCGTCTTTATCGTGAATCTAATTATGAAGAAGGACACTGCTGTCTTGTTCTGGATAGACAGGGTGGACGATCTTAGAAAACTCAAGAAATGAAGGGCACGCAGTCCTAGCGATACACTCAAACAGTGACCGATATCACCGCCTTCATCCGCCGCCTCCCCAAGGCTGAGTTGCACCTGCACCTCGAAGGCGCGATTCTGCCCGCGACGCTGGTCGAGCTGAGCGCCCGTCACGACGCCCGCCCGCTGACCACCGCCGAGGCCGAAGCTCTCTATCAGTTCACCGACTTCACCGGCTTCCTCAATGCCTTCAAGGCCGTCACTGCGCAATTGATCACACCTGAAGACTACGAATTGGCCGTCTGGCGCATGATGGAGCATCTCGCTGCTCAGGGCGTGGTCCATGCCGAGGTCTTCATCTCGGTCGGCGTCATCTACCATTGGCGCGATCACGACTCCACTGCCTTCGAGCCCATCTTTGCCGGCCTGGAGCGTGCGCGGGAGCGTGCAGAACGCGAGCTGGGCCTCTCGCTCTATTGGATCTTCGATGCCGTGCGCCACTTTCCCGTCGAGGAGGCGGCGCGCGTCTTCCGCAAGGCCGCCGAACTCAAGCCCGCACACCCTTCGATCATCGGAATTGGCCTGGGTGGCGACGAGCGCCGCACCGGCTCTGAGCCCTTCCGCGACCTCTATGCTCAGGCCGCGCAGGCCGGCCTGCGCCTGACCAACCATGCCGGCGAAACCACCGGCCCCGAGGCTATTTGGGAGGCCCTCGCCATAGGTTCAGAGCGTATAGGCCACGCCCTCTCGGCCCTTCAAGACTCGGTTCTCGTCCAGGAGCTAAAAGTGCGGAGTACGCCGCTGGAGCTGTGCCCCACGTCGAACCTCCGCACTGGCGTCTGTCCCTCCTTTGCCGCTCACCCGCTGCGCCCGCTCTTCGATCTTGGCCTGATGGTCACGCTCAACTCCGACGATCCGGCCTTCTTCGGCTCTGACCTGGCCAACGAATACCTGCTGGCCAACACCGAACAGGGATTTGCCCGCGACGAATTGCGCCAATTGGCGGCCAACTCTATCCGCTCCAGTTTTCTCCCCGCGGAAGCAAAATCCATGTGGCTGGCGCGCATTGCCGCGACCGAATAATAGGCCATATAGCGCCCACAATCTGTCTGCTTGCGTTTCAGGCGAGCAACCGTTTACCGTATGGGGTTGTCTATCCATTGCCGCATACTCGCGTCGTGAAACATCGAACATTTTGCGGCGTTGCGGCGCGGTTTTGCTGCGAGAGGAGAGAATGATGGAAGCAAAGAGCGATGGGATGGCTGTCGAGCGAATCGATCCAGCTACTGTCCCGCAAAGAACGCTATACACCGGAGCGCGGATGCCAGCTATCGGCCTGGGCACCTTCGGCTCTGACCATGTTTCCGCGGACCGCATTGCAGAAGCTGTAAAGGTCGCGGCGCGCTGCGGTTACCGGCACTTCGACTGCGCATCCGTTTACGGTAATGAAGCCGAGATTGGCGGCGCGCTTGCTGAGGTGATGGCCGAGGGCATCAAGCGAGAGGAGCTGTGGATTACCTCTAAGCTCTGGAACGACAAACACGCCCCGCAGGATGTTATCGCTTCCTGCGAGAAGTCGCTGTCTGACCTGCGGCTCAACTATCTCGACCTGTATCTCGTCCACTGGCCGTTTCCCAACTTTCATCCGCCGGGTTGCGACGTGACTGCGCGCAGCAAGGACGCCAAGCCTTACATCCACGCCAACTACATGAAGACCTGGGCCGCCATGGAAGAACTGCACAAGCGGGGTCTGGTTCGCCACATCGGCACCTCCAACATGACCATCCCCAAGCTCAAGCTGGTGCTTCGCGATGCAAAGATCAAGCCGGCGGCCAATGAAATGGAGCTCCATCCGCATTTTCAGCAGCCGGAGTTGTTCGAGTTTGTGCGCGCGAACGGCATGCAGCCCATCGGGTATTCGCCGCTAGGATCGCCCCATCGCCCGGAGCGCGATCGCACGCCGGAAGACACTTCGCCCACCGAGGACCCTGTCATCCTGCGCATTGCCCAACGGCATGGTGTGCATCCTGCCGTGGTCTGCATCAAGTGGGCGGTTCAGCGGGGGCAAACGCCTATTCCGTTTTCCGCCAACCCGAGGAATATATTCAACAATCTACTCGGCGTTACCGGCGATCCATTGACGGACGAGGAGATGCGGGAGATTGCCGACATCGACAGAAATTGCCGCCTCATCAAGGGCCAGGTTTTTCTATGGAAAGAGGGGCAAAGCTGGGAGGACCTGTGGGATATGAACGGTGAAATTACTCCGGCCTAAAATAATATTGACCGGATTTGATTGCACTCTTGAAACAAGGGAGATTGAAAGATGGAAAAGACCATGCAGGCGGCATTTTTGCCGGGTAACAGCACAGTCGAGATGCGGACGGTTCCCGTGCCGAGTCCGGGTCACGGTGAGGTTATGATTCGCGTGAAAGCGTCAACGATCTGCGGCTCGGATATACGCTGCATTTATCACGAACACCTGGGCAAGGGGCCGGAAGGCTATCAGGGCGTCATCGCCGGCCATGAGCCCTGCGGCCAGATTGTGGAAGCTGGTCCCGGTTGCCGTCGCTTCAAGGCGGGAGATCGCGTCATCGTCTACCACATCTCCGGCTGCGGCGTGTGCAACGACTGCCGGCGCGGCTACATGATCTCCTGCACCAGCGAGAAATACCGGCGCGCTTACGGCTGGCAGCGGGATGGCGGCATGGCGGATTACATGATCGCCGAGGAGAAGGACCTGATTGCGCTGCCTGACGAGCTTACTTATGCCGATGGCGCGCAGGTGGCCTGCGGATTCGGGACCGTATACGAGGGAATCGAGAAGATCGGAATCAACGGCAATCATGCGGTGTTGATTACCGGCCTTGGGCCTGTGGGGCTTGCCGCGGCGGCGATCTCTCGCAGGCTGGGCGCACAGAAAATCATTGGTGTCGATGTTGTTGACGTTCGTTTGAAGCTGGCCAGGGATCTGCGCCTTTGCGACGAGACGCTGGTTTCAGGACCGGAGAACGTCACCCAGATCAAGCGGCTAACCGGCGGCTATGGCGTGGAGCGCGCCATCGAGTGCTCCGCCAATGCGGCGGCGCGGGCCGTGGCGATTCGCGCCACACGCAAGTGGGGAAGGATTGTTTTTATCGGCGAGGGCGGAACAGTCGAGATCAATCCCTCTCCGGATATGATTCACGACCAGAAGACTGTCTACGGCTCCTGGGTCACATCCACCTGGCTGATGGAAGAGCTGGTCGAGCGCCTGGTGCGCTGGAATCTGCATCCGGCCGACATTATCACCCACCGCTTTCCGCTCAATCAGGCAGCGGATGCCTACGCCCTGATGGCTTCAGGCAAATGCGGCAAAGTTGCGGTCTGCGCGGATGAGGAGCTGAATGTTGCGCCGCACTGATACAGTGAAGTAAAGCATTAACCTGCAAGCAATCAGTCTGTATTCCAGAGCAGGAGATGACGCTGTGAATCCTAAAGCTTGGGAAAAGATCCTTAATGAGCGGTTGCCGTTGTTTGGTCACCGCAATTGGATTGTTGTAGCCGATGCTGCCTATCCTGCCCAGTCCAGCCCGGGAATCGAAACTATCATCTCCGGAGTGAGCCAGCAGGCTGCCATCAAAACGGTGCTTGCCCGCCTCCGCGCCTGCAAGCACGTTCGACCCGTCGTCCACGTGGATCGCGAGTTGGCACTAGTCGACGAGAAGGATGCGCACGGGATCGACAGCTATCGCACTTGGCTCAAAGGCGCGCTGAAGGGACTCAGCGTCACCATGACCCCGCACGACGAAATCATCTCCAAGCTGGACCACGCCGCGCGCATGTTTTCCGTCCTGATCGTCAAGACGGCCATGACCATTCCCTATACCTCGGTCTTCATCGAGCTGGACTGCGGTTACTGGGATGCGAACGCGGAGGCCCGGTTGCGTGCAAGGGTTTAGCTCGGGATGGCGGGAAGAACGAGCGGCAAAGTCGGCCAAAAGAAATCTCGATTTTCTTCTGATTTATTCATAAGTGAAGGAATGCATTGATGCCTGTTGCGAATGTGAGCAATACTGCTAAAACGCCAGCCAGGAGCGGAATCTTTCCTGCCGGGCAGATTGTCCTATTCATCCTGATTACCGCGCTCTTTTTTCTATGGGCAATCCCCAACAACCTCAACGATGTGCTGATCAAGCAGTTCATGAAATCCTTCGAGATTTCGCGCTTTCAGGCGGGGTTGCTGCAGTCGGCGTTTTACATGGGCTATTTTCTTTTGGCCATGCCTGCGGCGCTGCTCATGCGCCGGCTGGGCTATAAGTTCGGCTTTATCACCGGGCTGTTGCTCTACGGGATCGGCACGTTTCTCTTCTGGCCGGCGGCACACGTAGGGCAATATTGGTTTTTCCTGATGGCGCTTTTCGTCATTGCCAGCGGGCTATCGTTTCTTGAGACGGCGTCTAATCCATTTATCGCGCAGATGGGCTCGCCTGAGACCTCCGAGCAGCGGCTCAACTTTTCGCAGTCTTTCAACCCGCTGGGCTCGATTACCGGTGTCATCATAGGCAAGATCTTTATCTTTTCCGGCATCGAGTTGCGGCCCGACCAGATCACTGCGATGAAGGCAGCTGGAAGTTACAAAGCCTATCTCACCTTTGAGACAATGCGCGTCGTCAAGCCTTATCTCGTTCTCGGAGCGGTGGTGCTCTTGTGGGCATTGTTGATCGCGCTCAAGAAGTTTCCCCCGATTCGCAGCGAGCATGAGGACGGCGGCGATCACGGACACTTCCGCGACTTGCTCAATCATCGCCATTTTCTGTTTGCGGTTTTTGCGCAGTTTATGTACGTAGGCGCGCAGGTGGGCACCTGGAGTTACTTGATTCAGTACGTGCAGGACTCCACACATTTGCCTGAAAAGTCCGCTGCAAATTATCTGATTGCATCCCTGGTGGCCTTTGGTGTGGGACGCTTTGTCTCCACCGCGCTGATGCGCGTGGTGCGGCCGAGTCTGCTGATGGGCGCCTATGCGGTTATCAACGTGCTGCTGGTGGCTGTTGGCGTGCTGCATCCGGGCTGGATTGGCGTATGGGCCATGGTGCTGACCAGCTTCTTTATGTCGCTCATGTTTCCCACGATATTTGCTTCGGGACTCAAGGGGCTTGGTCCCAATACCAAGATTGGCGGTTCGCTTTTGGTGATGGCCATTGTGGGCGGCGCAGCTCTTACGCCACTGATGGGACTGATCAACGACCGGACCCACAGCATCGCGCTTGCCTATCTGGTGCCCCTCGCGGGATACGTCGCCGTTGCGGCCTACGCCTTCATGGGAGCCACCAGGGGGCTGGCCGAGGGAGCAGCCCCATCTGATGCGGAGGCAGCGCTCTGATCGCCGGACAAGGCAACCGGCCGTAGACTCGCTGAGTTCGTTTAGCCAGAATAGGCGTAATTGCGCTATCATGCTTCCAGGAGCAATCTGCCATGTCCACTGAGCCAGTAGTTCAGACCGCCGCGGAAGTGTCTGCGGAAGAGACAAAGGAGTCCAACACTCTGAAGGTGATTGGCTGGCTTACGGTGGGGTTGGCCGTGGCCGCAGTGGGCTTCTTCGTGGGCCGCGAACTGCTTTGCCGCTACAAGTTCAACCATCGCAACCCCTACGATTTTTATGCTCATGCCGGTGAAAAGCAGACCGGAGAGTTCGGCCTGGGCGTCTGAATCCGCGCTTTCTTGCGCGTAGCCAAATGCCGCCTTCAGGCGGCTTTTTGCATTCTTGGCGCTTGGTAACAGAGCGGCGGCGAATCTCCCGCCGGAGCATGGCGCGATGTGCAGCATCGGCTCAGCGGGCGCGCGCCAGAACCACAGTTACATCATCAGGCTGCTCTGCTTCGCCGATCCAATCCGCCACGGCGCTGGTAATGACCTCGCCAATGCGAGCGAGCGGCTGATGGCGATGCTCCTGGATCAATGTCATCAGGCGTTCCTCTCCGAACTCGCCTGAGTCGTTTTCTGGTTCGGTAACGCCGTCGCTGAATGCGACCAGCAGATCGCCTGGCTGCATCGTGATCGTGGATTCACCATAGGCTGCGCCATCAAAAAGCCCAACCACCGTGCCCGAGGTGTCGAGGCGGGAGACGTTTCCATTTTCGGCAAGCATGATGGGCGGCAGGTGGCCTGCATTGCAATAAGTCAACTCGCGCAGCTCCGCGTCATAGCATCCGAGAAACATGGTCGCGTACTTCTCCGGCGAGGTGCAGCGATACAGTTGGTCGTTCAAACTGCTCATCAACATGCCGACCGAAGGCCGCGCTTGGACGTCGCCCGTTCCCTGAAAGCTCAAGCTGCGATTGTCTTTGGAACGTCGGCCCGTTCCCAACGCTGGTATTGAGTCCATGCCCAACACCGGTGAGAATGCGCGGACGAAGGCATGCGCTGTGGCCATCAGCAAAGCGGAGGATATTCCCTTTCCGCTGATATCGCCTATCGCCACCACCAGCTTGTCGCTGCTAATGGGGATGAAGTCGTAGTAGTCTCCGCTGACTGAGCGCGCCGGCCGGCAGACGCCGTACACCTCCAGGGAAGCAAGTTCCGGCAGCTCGCGGGGAAACAGCACGTTCTGCACTTCATAGGCGATGGCCAGTTCGCTCTCCATTTGCTGCATCCGCTTTTGCTCGGCCAGGAGCTTGACCAGCGATTCGCTCATGGAGTTGAACGATTGTTGCAGCACCGCCAGTTGGTCGCTGCCGCGCACCTGGATGCGATGGGTCAGGTCGCCCCGGTTAATGTACTCCGTGGCGTGATACAGCTCTGCCACCGCCCGGGTCATGCTGCGCGTCAGCCGTATGCCAATATAAAGCGCCGCCAGCTCCACCAGTCCCAGCAGAATCGCAATGATCATTAGTCCGCGGAGCAGCAGGTTCGCGTTGTCGCCCGTGAAGGCGAACAAAGCGCTGTACAACAGCGATGGCCGGGTGACGACAATGATCGCGCACGAGTGCCAGTTTCCGCTTTCCCAGTCGAGCACCTGGAAGAGTGAGGGAAAACTGAAGGCCGGATCGAAGCGGCTGGAAGAGGACGCAAGAGGCTCTGTCTGCACCAGTTGGCGCTGGCGGCGCGGGGTCGGCCTGCCCTTTGCGGGAGGCGGGGTATTAGGATCGACCCTGCGGTCCGCCACAGTCAACGTCGCCGAGCCCAGACGCGCAGTGGACGCCTGAAGCAGAGCAGACGTGATGGGAAGGTCGGAAATCAAGATGCGCTGCTGTCCGCCCACAACGAAGCGCTTTATCGCTCTCAGATGCAGCAGATCTCCATCGAAAACGAAACCGCTGAAGTTGCCCTTGATCGAATCTGGCGCCCTGGCGGAGTGAACCTTGACCAGTTCGCCTCCGGCGGAGATCGTGTAACTCTCGTCTCCCTGCCACACGGTGACAGTGCGCCCGGGAAATCTATCCGCGGAAACCATGGCTGCGGCAACCGTGGAGAGGCCGGCGGCAAGCGTCTTCTCTGACTGTCCAGAAGGGGGCAGAGAGGCCCATCGTGAGGCCATGGCATCATTCTCTGCATCCAGATGCCGCAAGGCCGACTGCAGGTTCGTGATCGCGACATAGTCGGCAAACTGCCCGGCAAACAGATAGTTGCTCACCCCCACCATAGTCAGTAAAAGCACTATAGGCATGACGCCGATGAAGAGGTAGGTGATAATCAGCCGATGACGCAACCGCCACATGACATGCCGCCGGATCCATCGGAAGGTAAACCGCAAGGCGCAGACTGTAAAAACCAGGGCAACCGTGTACGTCAGGATAGCCAGCATGGATCCTGGTGTAGCGCCCACCATACTGCGTTGAGCGATAAGCAGAACGCTCAATCCGCCGGACCACAGCGTAACGCGGCCCCACTTCGTCCTGGGACGCAGGGTCCGGTTCACAAGAGCCTTGAGAGCGCTAAGATCGGGAAGCTTGATCATGGTTGCGACGCACGGCTTTCAGGAGACTTGCACAACGGTACTTGAAAATCCATTTCCTGGCCATAGGCTACAAGATATACTCCACAAGTCATTTCAGTCTCCAATTTGTCCTTTGGCTGTGCCCTTGGGCGGAGCGCTGGACTGCCTCTCCTTTGTTCGCCGCATATTCGCCCGCCCTCTCAGTACCGGTTTTTATACCTATGACGATAGAGTCCCCGCTTTTCAACCGGCTCTCTCCCCCTCACTCTGCGTTAACCTTAGGAGCTATGGGCCGCATCCGTGTACTTCCCGACCAGGTTGCCAACCAAATCGCCGCCGGCGAGGTGGTGGACCGGCCTGCCTCGGTCGTTAAGGAGTTGCTGGAAAACGCTCTGGATGCCGGCGCCAATCGCATCCGCATCGAGGTCGAGGCCGGCGGGCGCAGGTTGATCCGCATCAGTGACGATGGCTATGGCATGAACCGCGACGACGCTTTGCTGGCCTTCGAACGCCACTCAACTTCCAAGCTTCGCACTGCTGAAGATCTGCTTTCCATCGCTACGTTGGGATTTCGCGGCGAAGCGCTGCCCTCTATCGCTTCGGTGGCCCGCGTCACCCTTGAAACAGCCACCGGGTCCTCCGCGGACGGCGAAACCGCCGGAACCCGGCTGGAGATTGCAGGGGGAAAGATTCTCCGCGTGGAGGATGCGGCCTTGCCTCGCGGCACCACGGTCACAGTCGCGGACCTTTTCTTCAACACCCCGGCACGCCGCAAATTTCTCCGCGCTGAGTCGACAGAACTGTCCCACGTAACGGCGCTTGTCACCCACTACGCTCTGGCCCATCCGGAAAAACACTTCGAGCTGCTTTCGGCCACGCACACCATCGTCTCCGCGCCGCCTGTGGCGCGCACGGCCGAGCGCATTTACCAGATTTTTGGCAAGGATACGCTGGCTCAACTGCTCCCCGTAGCCGCTGAACTCCCGCTGGAACGCGTTGGCCTGCCGGAACCCCCGCCATGGAAGAAGAACTCTGAAGCGCCAGCGCGTGTCCCCGGAGTCCTGCGGCTCACCGGATTCTACTCCAAGCCCGAGCTGCAAAAGCTCAATCGCAATTCAATCTATATTTTTGTTAACAAACGGCTTATTCGCGACAGGCTGCTGATGCACGCCATCTCTGAGGCCTATCGCAACGTGATACCGCCTACCAGCTTCCCCGTTGTGCTGCTCTTCCTGGAGATGCCTCCCGAAGAGGTGGATGTGAATGTTCATCCGGCTAAGACAGAGGTCCGGTTTCGCCAGCAGAGCCTTATCCACGACTTTGTCCGCGACAGTCTGCGCACTGCGCTCGTCAAGGCACGGCCCGCCGCCGGTTTTCTGGCCGCGCTGGACTCCGCGCCCGCTGCCAGCCCTTCACTGATGCCGCCAGCCGCATCCCACTTGCCCGGTGCGCCAGATTCAGAACCCCTACCGCCTATACCCGACTCCGATCCGGCCGCGCTCCAGTCTGCCAGGGCTGAGGCTGTGGCCTTTGAGCTGACTCCGCGCCCTTCTACGCCTGTTCCCGGCAAACTGCCCTTTACTGCCCAGGATTTGCCCTCCAGCAGATGGGAGAACCGCCAGGCATGGGGCGAGGCCGCAGCCGCGCTCTTCCTGCCGGCCAACCTGCCTCCAGCCGGAGACTGCTCCCCTGGCTCCGGTGGCACTCCAGGCGCCTATCCCGCAGCGGAAACGGCCCTAGTCGAGGCCGAACAGGCCGCAACCAACCTCAACCAGCTCGGCTCGCTGCGCCCGCTGGGTCAGTTGCGCGAATCATTCATTCTGGCAACAGGAGAAGACGGTTTGTGGATCATTGACCAGCATGTGGCACACGAAAGGATACTTTTTGAAAAAATATTAAGAGACCGCCAGGTTGAGAAGGTTATGCGCCAAAGGTTACTCATGCCTATGCTGGTGGAGCTAAAACCAGCCCAAATGGTGGTTTTCGCTAGCATTGCCGAGGAGCTGGAGCGTAACGGCTTCGAGGTAGAACCCTTTGGCCCTCAAACACTTGCGGTTAAGGCCGCGCCGGTTGGCCTGGAAGGAGCGGCTCTGGAGCGCATGCTGGCCGAGGTTATCGAGCAGTCCAGCGCAGATTCTGATGAACCCACACAGAATCAAGATCTTACAGCTCTTCGCACGCGCATTGCCGCCTCCATCGCCTGCCATTCTGCCATCAAAGTCAACACCCCACTTGACCCGGCCCGTATAGAGTGGTTATTGTTAGAGTTAGCGAATACGAGCCACCCAACCAGTTGCCCGCATGGACGTCCAATCGCTTTGCTGTATTCTTGGAAGGAGATCCAGCGGGCCTTCCAGAGGATTTGAATTAGGTGGAAGGTGGCAGCTCTCCCCTTAGGGGACGGGGTTGCCCGGCGCATACGCCAGCCTGGAAGCGAGGTTTTTCTTTGACATCGGAACAATTGGAAGCATCGCGCGCCGAACGGATGCGCCTGAACGGATATGGGACCCTCTCCCTGGAGGATGCCCGGACGTGGATTGAGGAGACGGGATTGTGTCTCTTCTTGCCTAAGCGGCAGTTTTCCTCCGCTATTGCGCCGTCGTTTGTAGAGGCTGTAATCGGCAGGCCAGACCCTACCCCTGACCGTAAAGAGATTGCCATAGCCGAGCTGTTGCTGGTTCGCCTGGAGACTGATGGCGTGGCTGTGCGGCTTAACCTGCTAGGCCTGCCGGGCGAGGCGCCAGACTTCGTTGTTGCAAGCTGGGTACTTCCCTATGTGTATGCCCTGCGCGGCGACCGTGATTGGCGCCGCATTCCACAACTGACAGGCTCGCGACAGGTTTCACAACTCGCTGTGCAGGCTTACAAGCTGCTGGAAGCAGGCGGTGATACAACCCTTGGTAAGCTTACCCGCGCACTGGGCCGGGAAGTGACCGAAGCTGCCGTCCTGCGCGCCATCACCGAGCTCTGGCAACAGCTCCGCATTATTCCCGTTGTTTCTGCCCCCGGCCAGGCTCCTCAGTGGCAACTGCTCCGCCAGCGCTTTCAGAAGGCCATTGCAGAAGGAGCGTCCACCTCACAGGTGACGGCCATCTCCGTGCTGGCATCCATCTACCTGCAAGCGGTGATTGCCGCAACCATGGAAGATGTTGAGCTGTTCCTGGCCCCGCTTACCGCCCGCAGCAAGGTGCGCGAGGTATTGCGCGGATTGGTGGCCACGCGCCAGGTGCACACCATCTCGCTGGGACACGCGCCTCACTTCTACGTTGCCGGCACACTGCCGGAGTTCGCTACGCCTCCCACGATCTACGCCAGCGCGACTATACCGGCTTCGGCATACTTTCTCCGCTCCCATGACGAGGAGCTACCGGAACCTGCTGTTGCAAAGCAGATAACGCCTGTTGCGCCGGCCTCTGCGGCATCGTACAAGCCCGCTGATCTTTATGCGCCACGCACCCCGGGCGTGAGCGGAAATTCCGCATCTTCACAGCCCCACTTCAGCCGTCCAGCTGCATTCTCCCGGGATAGCAAGCCGGCTCAATCGTCATCCAACAGCCGCCCGAACAGGCATGCCGGAACAGGTTCTGCCGGAGGAAACGGCTCCAACGGAAAAAACAGGCAGGCTGCTGCGTCCGGTTGGACATCTCGAAATGGCGCCTCGCACAAAGTGCGTTCCAACGGCGCCAAGAGCACAACCAAGACCAGCTTAACTTCCCGTAAGGATTCCCGGACTGCCGCGCGACCTGCTCGTAGAATCAGCGCGCGAAAGCCGGCCCTTTCTGCCAGAACAAAGGCTGGTGGCAGCAAACGGTTAGCTTTAGGCGCCCGGTCAAGGCAAGGGACTAAGAAACACAGATGAGCACCACATCTGTCAGCTCTCTCCGCCCGGCCCAAAAGATCATCATCGCTATCGACGGCCCAGCCGGAGCGGGAAAGAGCACCATTGCCCGCCATCTGGCCCGGCGTTTTGGTCTGCTGAACATGGAGACCGGGGCCATGTACCGTGCCTTTGCCCTCAAGGCCCTTCGGGCAGGACTCTCTCTGGAGGAGAGTCAGGGCCTGGAAGGCCTTGCCGCAAAAACCTCAATTCGTCTCGAACCTGGCGAAAATGAGAATCGCGTTCTACTCGACGGCGAAGACGTGACAGCTCTGATTCGCACTCCGGATGTAACCTACGCCGCTTCCCGGGTCAGCGTGTGGCCCGCTATTCGCGCCTGGATGGTTCGCCTGCAGCAGCAGATGGGCGCCCAGGGCGGGGTGGTTATGGAGGGCCGCGACATTGGCACCGTAGTCTTTCCCAACGCCGAGGTAAAAATCTTTCTGGATGCCGCTCCTGAGGTACGGGGAATGCGTCGCTACGATCAACTGGGCTCCAAGCCGGATCAGCAGCCAGAAGAGGTCATCCGCGACCTGAGAGACCGTGATCTGAGGGACCGCAACCGCGCCAACTCCCCTCTGATAGCAGCTCCGGACGCCTTTCTGCTGGATTCGACCCACATGACGTTGGATGAGGTTCTGTCCAAAGCAGAGGCTCTCGTGAACGCAAAGATCTCCGCTGTTACTTCCAGCAAGATGTGACATTTTGCACTTTTTATCAACTTTTTTGCACATGCTATGCGACAATAAGCCATATGCTTACTCCATCATCATATGGAGTATGGTGTTGTTTCATTTAACGGGCTATTTATGAACACCTGGAGCATCTTCCCCTCCCCTCTGCTCTGCTTGTTCTTGGTCTGATCAGCTGGAGGTTAAGATGACTTTTCATTGCAATCTTTGCGGTTTTTTTGATTTTCGCACTTCGCGGTTTCGTTTTAAAATACGAAATTTGGCAAATTTTCTCCTCCTGCGCTTCCCCGTACGCTGCCTAAACTGTAATGAGCGAACCTTCACCTCGCTCAAAAATTATCTCGCTGTACGCCGTGCGCAAAAGAGCGCCAGTTGTATCCCAGCATCGATTAGCCGCAAATCAGAACTTTGAGTGCCTCGATCTTCCCGCTATTAATACCTGATCTGTTTACATTCACGAATAGAGATGTGTTGTGCGCTGGAGTTCTCCTTCCCTCTGCCGGTTTTATTGCACCACCCATCCTCGGCCGGATGCGATAGGCTCATAGATGTATGGAAGTCACCTGCACCCGCTGTCACCAGGCCATTCAAGCCGAATACTGCTACTGTCCCGCCTGTGGCTTGCCGCAATTGGTATACCAGGCTGATGCGCCCTCCGGGCAGACTTCTCCGGAGCGCTGGGACAGAGAGGGGCGGGATGCGGGCAGCGTCGACTGGAAGCCCGCACTCAGAGCAGCAATGCTGCTGGCGGTTCCCGCTGGGCTGTTGACGAGCGGCGTTTCGCCTTTCGCATTTCTTGGGCTGTTATGGATGACTATCGCCGCGGCCTGGGCCGTAGCGCTCTACATGCGCAGCCAGCGGCCGGCATGGATCACTCTCGGCGCCGGCGCTCGTATTGGCCTGGTTACCGGCCTGTTGGCTGGCTGGCTGGCATTTGGCGTCAGTGGCAGCGCTCTTTTTGTCCAGAGATTCCTTCTTCATCAGGCCAGTCAGATTGATGCTGGATGGAAGGCCAACGTAGAGGCTTCTAACCAGGAAAGCCTGCAACTGATCCAACAGTGGAGTTCGTGGATGGCGGCATCAGACGTAACTAAGATGCAGGCCAACCAGGCCGGATTCTACGCCATGATGCTTACGCCGGAGGGCCATGCAGGCTCTTGGGCCTTCGGTTTTGCTCTCAATTCGCTACTCCTGCTGGTCTTTGCCGCCGCAGGTGGCGCTCTAGGGGCACGCTGGTTAGCCCGTGCCGGAAAACCTGAGGTATAGACACTCGCATTGTGTGGTTGCCCCTATTCTGTGCTTGCCCAATCTCTGACCCCTTTTATACCCTTTGAAAGCCGTTTAATGCATCTATTACTTGCTCCCAGGCATGAAATCCTCGTATTATCCTTTGAGAAGATGGCTGCAAACGGCTGGCTACGACAGCCAGGCAGCGAGAGAACCCATGAACGAAGCCAAAAGTAAAATCTCCCTGCGCACGAAGGGCAGGCTGATGTCCGCCTCGGAGGTCGAGCGCACACTGGTGCGCCTGGCCCACGAGATTGTGGAAAAAAGCAATGGTAGCAAGGACCTGGTGCTGGTCGGTATCAAGCGTCGCGGCGTTCCGCTTGCCGTGCGGCTGGGAAAGCTGATCTCCGGAATTGAGAAACGCAAGGTCGAGACCGGGGTACTGGATATACAGTTCTACCGCGATGACCTGACAACCGCGGATATTCGCCCAGTGGTCACCCCGGGAGCCATCGGCATTGAAATCGAGGGCCGTGACGTAGTGCTGTGTGATGACGTGCTTTATACAGGGCGTACTGCCCGTGCGGCTCTCGACGCACTGTTCGATCACGGGAGGCCTCGTCGCGTGCAGCTGGCTGTGCTTATCGACCGCGGCCATCGCGAGCTGCCCATTGAGGCCACCTACGTCGGCAAGCATGTGCCCACCAGCCGTCGCGAGATTATCGAGGTCAAGTTCCAGGAGGTCGATAACGACGAGCAGGTTTTGCTGGTCGAGCGTATTGATTAATCCTCTTTCTTTTCGTCGCGCACACATTTCTCCGCATGCTGATCAGTAGTTGTCTCTATCTGCGATAGGATCGCACCGGAACTATTTAATCTTGTTGAGAGTTGTCCTCGGCTAGGCCTGGAGTTTGCGTATTCCGAGGATGTGAGAATTGTTGCGCAACAACTCTTCAGTGGTAATTGACTAGAACTATTGTGCAAATATTTGCATAGACAGCTTCGCAAAAGGTAATCAATGTCTAAAAATCTCCCTTTAGAATGAATAGCTTTCATAAATAGATTACTTTAGTGTAATTTGATGGGTACTTTTTTGTGTCTTTTTGGGTGATTAATTGCAAAAATCAAAATGAAGTTCTTTCGAACTTGGGACTGCCTATGCCTTTGACGCATACAACCGAATCAATCGATATCCACGACCTGCCACCGATCGAGGTGATCTTTGGACGATCACCCTCTATGGCCGCGGCTCGCGAGAAGCTGGAACGAGTTGCTGAGACAACCGTTCCGGTGCTGTTGCAAGGTGAGAGCGGGACAGGTAAAGAGATCTTTGCCAGGTTGTTGCATGCAAAATCAAATCGCTCCAAGGGCGCCTGGGTCAAGGTGGCCTGTCCTGCAATTCCGCATACTCTGATCGAGTCAGAACTCTTCGGTTATGAAAAGGGAGCATTCTCCTGGGCTTATGCAACCAAGCGCGGCCGAGTGGAACAGGCGCATATGGGGACGTTGTTCCTGGATGAAATTGGCGACTTGGATTTATCGGTACAGGCAAAATTGCTGCAGATGCTTCAGGATGGCAGCTTTATGCGGGTTGGGGGTCTGGAGTCGAGAACGGTCAATACCCGGCTGGTCAGCGCGGCAAGCAAAGGCCTGCAGCAACAGGTTGAGAATGGAAGCTTCCGGCTGGACTTTCTGTACCGCATCAACGCCGTGACGATTGACTTGCCTCCTCTGCGTCAGCGCACTGAGGATCTGCCAATGCTGATCGATTACTTTCTCGAGTTGCACTCGAAGACGTTTCGCTACAATCCTAAGCCGCTCTCGCGCGAGGTGACGCGCTTGATGCAGCGGTACGGTTGGCCGGGAAACATCCGGCAACTGGAAAACATGTTACGCGGCTACGTTTTAATCGGCAGCGAAGAGTTTTTGTCTGCGGATCTGGTTGCGTCTTTTCCGGCCAGCTTGACCCGGCTGAACACTGAAATCGACCTGTCCAACCCCATCTCGCTGAAAGAGGTCACCAAAGCTTCCACTCAGGATCTGGAGAGGCAAATAATTCTTATGGTGCTGGAGGCGAATGGCTGGAGTCGCCGCAAGACCGCCAAATGGCTGAATATCAGCTACCGTTCCCTGCTATACAAGTTGCAAAGCTCGAAAGCCGCCGAGTTCTCGGAGTCGCCGCTCATGAACGGCATCCAGGACTCCATGGCAAATCTAACTCAAGCTATGGGACCGCCGAAGGAAGTTGGATTAGCAGGTATATCCCCGGAGAGCGTCAATCTGAAAGGATTTTCCTATATCCAACCGCGGACAGCATAGTAGACGATCTTGACGGTTTCAGCCGTCATAGTCTCAAAGGAAGAAAAGCGCCCGTTCCAATGTTCAGCGGACTGCAGCACATCCGGAACAGCCATGGGCGTGACTTCAATGCCCACTTTATGGAAAACGCGAAGCGCACGATACATGTGAAAATCACTTGTGAGTAGAACCTTCTTGCCAGGAAGGTCCTGGACTAGGCGCTCTGCCTCAATGGCGTTTTCGCGGGTACTGGTGGATTCCCATCCTGCAACGATGGCTTCACGAGGCATGCCGTTAGTAATCAGAAAATTGAAGATGCCTGGTCCGCCGCCTCCAATGATCACGATCTTCCTGAAGCCACCGGTTTGCCATGCAAAAAGCGCCTGGCGAGCGCGCCAGTAAGAAGAGTATGAGATGCCGCCCCGGTCGTCCCCCGCCGCGCTAAGGAGAATTAGAACATCCCCTCTTGGCTGCTCAATAGGGCCGGAGTAGGCCCGTGCCCACCACGAGACAATGGGGGTGGAGATTACCAGCACTGTGATGAATCCAATGACTGCGAACAGGCTGTAAAAAGCGCGTCTGGCTTTGCGAAAAGTTATCATTCTCTGCCTTTCTTTCGGGCAGATACAAGTGTTTCAAAGACCTTGAGCAATTCATCCGCGACCGTCTCCCAGCTACGGCTTCCGTGCGCCGAGATCGCCTTTGCGTCCCAGCTCTTTTCGAGAACTGATGCCAGAGCCTGTGCCAGTACACCGGCATCGCGAGGGGGAACGAGTCTGCCACACTCATCACTCAGGATCTCGGGAATGCCACCAACATTTGTGGCAACGACAGGCCTGCCGCTGGCCAGCGCCTCAAGCACCACGTTGGGGCAGCCCTCCATGTAACTCGGCAAGGTAACCAGATCCGCCGCCGACATCCAGACGGCAACGTCGTCGAAGGTACACCCTGGCAGCGCGTGAATGTAGTCGGTAGCCTTGTTGGCCCTAATGGCGTTCTCTATGTGCGGTTTGTCCGGTCCTCCGCCGATCAGATACACATGCAGATTTGCTCTCTCCTTACGCAGCGAAACCACTGCATCTACCAGTTCGCGAAGGCCTTTCTTCACATCCATACGCCCAATGTAGAGAACCACCTGCGAAGCAGGATCGATGCCGAGCTTCCGCCTTGCCTCAAAACGGTCCCTTACATGGAAGACAGATAGATCGCAGCCGTTAAGGATGGCCTGGGTCTTATCGGGATGGGCGCCCATGGCTACAGCTTTATTGCGCAGATCGCCGCTGACTGTGATTAAATAATCTACCTCGCGTAGAACGGCGCGTGTGTGCAGATATGATATCGGATCGCCGATTCTGTTGATGTCGGAGCCAATGCTCATGGCAACGACGGGAACAGCACCGGCTCTGCCAATTCTCAAAGCCGCATATCCGTCCGGATAAAGAAAATAACTGAATATCAGGTCGGGTGCAAACCGCCGTACATGTGGCAGCAACGTACAGGCAGCCATCCACCCATTGAACGGTCGAGAAAGCAGAGGCAGTGCCGGAAAGTTAAAGTAACTCGTCTTCACATCGGGCGGACTGTAAGAGGCGTCAAGTCTGCCATAACTCCGGCTGCGTGGTTTGAGCAGAGATGGGTAATTCGCGTTGGGATAGAAGACGCGCAGATCTGTCCTGCGAGCAAGCACACGCAGCGTCTGATAAGCCGACCGGCCCTGCCAGGGCTCCGCCGAGCTGGGAAAATACCGCGTAACGACCGCAATCTTGAGCATGGTTACTTTCCTTTATTGGCAGTCTGGCTGGCCTCAGCATTTGAGTCGCAATCGCGCTGTTTTCCGGCAATAGAGTATAAAAGCGCGGCATAGCGTTGCGCGAGAACCTTTCGCTCGTATTGCGCGATCTTTTCTAGATCGGGCTTAAACACTGTGCGCAACGAATCTCCGCGATTCACGGCATCGATAAAGAGCCGGCGGATTCCGTCGACATCCTGGTTGCCCGCCCACCATCCGGCCTGCAACTCATCCAGCAGGCGGCGAGTCTCGCCCTCGGGATGGACCGCGCCGAGAATGGGTTTGCCGCTGCCGACGTATTCGTAGAATTTGCCTCCGACGTTCAGAGGATCGTGGTTGATGAGCAACACGTAGTCGGTTTCATTCAGTGCAGCCAAAGCTTCGTGTTGCGGCAAGTAGCCCTTCAACTCCACCATGTCGCCTAGTTGCAAAAGGGCTTTGCGAAAACGTGGTTCTTCGATGTGCCCTATAAAGCGAAGCAGAAATCTAGATCGCACATCGGGGGTTAATTGCTGCAGGGCTTGAACCAGCGTGGTTGGCTCTGTGGAGGCGTAGACCGTGCCAACGTAAGTGACGATAATCCTGCCGTCGGGCCGTGGACCCGAAGGAGGCGTGGAACGGCTCAGTTTTGTGGCGTCATACCCATTCGGGATCAGATGAAACTTGCTGTCAGGCTCCAGTGGATACCGGGCGCGAATCATGCGGCGCGCCGCTTCAGTAACCGCAACAACGGCAGTGGCATTTGTCACAGCGTTTGCTTCTGCATTGCGCGCAAAAATGCGAGCGCGCTCGCTGCGGCTGAAGAGAAAACTGACAAGGTCAAAAGCTGTCGAGAGCCACTCATCACGAAAGTCGACTACAATCGCCAGACGGGGGAACTCCTTCCGAAGTTTTTCAACAAGTAGAACGTTTGAAAATGGTGGCGCAGTAATCAGTACGAGATCTATGTTACGCTTCCTGATAATGCGGCGAGCGGCACGTGTGAGTACGGGAAGCCATGTTACTTGTGGATCGGGTAACAGCATGTCCCCAATAACTCTTTTGATGAAACCTGGCTTGTCGGCACCTGTAAGGCTAGCGGATTGACTGGACGGAATCCTGGCACTATTGATTAGCCTCTTCATTCCTTTCTTAATGCCGAAAGGTAGGTCTAACGTTATGGTGCGGTTAACAGTCACATCTGCCGGAATTTCCTTGAGCAATGTGAGATCTAATCCCACAGCAGATGCGTTGCGAGTAGTCAACACATCAAGACGGATTCCTTCAGCTGGGAGGTAGCGTGCCAGGCTTGCGGCACGCATTACTCCTGTGCCACCGATGGGCGGGAACAAATAGGTAACCAGCAGTATATTGAGGTTACTCATCGGCTGGCGGCCTCCAAACAGATCACTGGAACGGGAAACATCATGCGGCCATGAATCCGCACATCTGCTTCCTGATATATCTTACAAGGCATGGTCCAGTAAACTACAAGGCCTCTTCGGTTTACTTCTTTCGCAAACCAGTAAATAGAAAAAGAATCAATACAACTGAGTATCGGGCATGCCTTAGCAGCCTGTCAAAGCCGCATGGCTCCTCGCAACAGATCCCCTGCCTGCACAACCTCCGCATTAAGACGCCTGACAGGCAATGATTTCAGCGATTCTCTCCGATGCCTTGCCATCCCAAAGCGGCGGACATTGAGTCTGCTTGCACTCGCCGCTCAGAGCTGCATGAAAGTATTTCCTGAGCAATTCCCAATCGCGCCCAATCAAGACATTCGTCCCGTGAGTCACCGTAATTGGCCGCTCCGTATTCTCCCGTAAAGTCAGGCACGGCGTTCCAAGATATGTGGTTTCCTCTTGAATCCCGCCTGAATCCGTGATGACAACTTTGGCATGTTTTTGAAGCGCGAGAAACTCGAGGTATCCTAGTGGCTCAATGGCACGAAGATTTTGATTGCACTGTTTCAAATGCGCGGACCACTTCTGGCGCGTCCTGGGATGGACGGGAAATATCAGGGGTAGTTCCTTACTTAAACTGTCGAGCACCTGTAGCATTGGCAAAAAGGTTGACTCTTCATCGACATTCGATGGACGATGAAGCGTTATCAACCCAAAAGAATCCAAGGACAATTCAGACTTGAGCTTTGGATACATCTCGTCCGCCTTCGGTAAAAATCGAATCAGTGTATCGATCATGACATTGCCAACAAGGAACACCTTTTCCTTGGCAACACCTTCTCGTGCCAGGTTTTCATCGCCATCGGCTGACGGAGTAAAGAGAAGATCCGCGAGCTGATCTGTTACCAGTCGATTAATCTCTTCCGGCATCGAACGGTCAAACGAGCGCAGGCCTGCTTCAACATGCCCTACACGAATACCCAGCTTGGAACAAACCAGCGCTGCGGCCACGGTAGAATTCACGTCGCCATACACCAGAACAATCTGCGGCTTACGTTTCAGCACAACAGGCTCGAAGCGGCTCATGATCGCGGCCGTTTGCTGCGCATGCGAACCAGAACCGACATTAAGGCTTTCGTCTGGACTAGGAATCTCCAATGCCTGAAAGAACACATCCGACATAAGCGCGTCATAGTGCTGTCCGGTATGCACTAGCGTTTGTTCGTGCCCTTTGCTTCTTAGTGCGCGATAAACAGGTGCCGCCTTCATGAAGTTTGGCCGCGCACCGACAACATGTAGAACACTCATTATGAATACCTGTGTCTTTAAGTTAACATCGGCCCCAAACCGGGGACAAATCTTTGCGTGCTTATAAAGCTGTCCGGGAAATAGTCTGGATTTCTACGTCAGCATATTAACTGCCGCAGACCATCTACAGATTTTACTCGTGAATCAGCGCATCGGCAGCCTTGTACATCTGCCATGCCGTGGCCCAGTGAATCTCAATATTTCTTCGCTCTGCCTCTTCTGCGAGCCAGTTGAAGAGATTCCCAAGCCCTCTATTGAGCAGCGGCTCCAGGTTGTACTCTGCGGCACCGTGTGTGTAGAGCTTCAGAAAGATATCTTCGCCAATGGTGGGCGCAAGATCGATCCAGCGGCGCACTCGTGAAGGCGTCGGCATATCATATCCGGCGATCTCTCCGGTTTCCAGGCGCGGTATCAGTTGTTCGCCAAAGCGCAGGCCATGCGGCCCGGTAATCATCAGCAGGTCTCCGCGTCTGCCACCGCCGGCCGTGGCTTCGATCCCGTGATCGAAAGATCGCGGACGATTATCTGGATTGTTCGTGCACCAGTAGATCTGGTTCACTATTCGTCCCTGGGTCGCCGAGGGAGCGGACGGCATGGTAAAGTCCGCGTAGCAGCCAAGATCGCGCAGAAGGGCAATCTCACCGCTGAGACCGCAACACTTGCCATCGGGGCGCGAGTTGTCGAGCGCCCAGTTGCCATGGATGAATCCAAAGACTGTTCGGCCGTTCTGCTGGCGCAATAGCCCATGATCTTCCGTCAGGCGTCGACAGTAATCCGTTATCTTCTGAATAAACGACTCGCGCTGTTCTTTGTCGTGATGCAGATGAACTTCCACGTCGCCAACGCCTAAACGAACAATTTCCGCTAAGCCGTCCAGCAGATCGCGTTGATACTCTTCCTGTGGATAGAAGAAGCTGTACTGAGGGCGCTGGCCCGCGGCATCACGCGGGGCGTCGTCCGCTATGAGCGGCCATTTTTCACGCCATTGAGCAACGCGGCTAAGCGCTGTCTCTTTGGACACTCCCACTCCCCGCGGCTCATAATGATCGGTGATGGCAACCCATGCACGCTTCGGCTTTGTGAACTGCATGCCCTTCCGCAAACGGTCCTTCAGATAGGACGCAAGCCAGATTTCCGCGTGACGAGGCAGATTCATGAAATTGATATTCCCTTGAGTACTTCGACTACCCGCATCGAACGCGGTGCAGTCATAATCAGTAATCTAAAGTATCATTCACGCTTCTCTTGACTGTCAAAACCCGCAGGTGATGACTTTCAGTCCCACAACGTGCAATTTGCAACTCCTGCTGTCAGGCTATTTGGTGGAATAAGTGTTGGTATATTTCTTATTATCGATTAAGATAGGGTAGTGGTATGGATGCACGCAATGGTAGGTACGGAGATTTGCAATGGTAACTCAGAAAGCCAGGAGGCGGCTGGATGAACGGTTGCGCTGATTGCTAATGGAACAAAGTGTAAACTCCGACTCAAGAGCCTATGACAAACTTGGGGTGAAGAACCAGGTTAGTTAAGAAGAATCAATTCTCATACAGCAAGCGATATCCTCGGCTGGCGCCGGGCCCGGAGCAGACAGTGGACTGGAGAGTTAAGGGATTAATTCAAAAAGCTTTGAGCTTGGCACCTGGGGGCGTTAGGCTAAACACGCGGCTTCAACACGTCTTTGGTGCCTTGAGAAATTTTGATGGACACGTCGCAGGCAAAATCTCTGATTGGGCTACAACTATGGGCTACCTGTCTAATGTGGGTTTTCACGTGAGCGGAGCACGCCTTATGGAAATCGGGACTGGTTGGCATCCGGTGCTTCCTCTTTGCTTTATTCTGGCGGGAGCGCGTTCGATCGCGACTTTCGACATCGTTCGCCTGCTGAGCAAGACTGAGACTTTTCGGCTTCTGGACTCCCTTGAGATGCACGTTACTAAAATTGCGGAACTGGCAGGAGAGAACACGGCTACTATTCAGGCACGGCTCATGGAGCTGCGCCAGTCAAGGAATCTCGATGATTTGCTAAGCAATAGCCATATCGAGTACTACGCGCCGGCCGATGGGAGATCTACCGGATTGGAGCCTGACTCGGTCGATCTCGTTTACTCCAATAGCGTGCTGGAACACGTGCCACGGGAAGTAATCCGCGGTTTGATGGTAGAAAGTTTTCGGGTGCTCAAGCCCGGGGGGTTGGTCCTGCATAATGTTGGCTGCAATGACCACTATGCATTTTTTGACAAGTCGATTTCTTTCGTCAATTTTTTGCAATATGGAGAGCGTGAATGGAGGCTTTGGAATAACCCAATCCAATATCAGAATCGCTTGCGTGCGCCGGAGTTCGTGGAATTGGCATTACAGGCGGGTTTCGAAGTCATCAACAAGAAAACCCACGTTCGTCCCGGGACAATGGAGGCGCTGGCTCACATGCATATCGCTCCTCAATTTGATCGTTTCTCCCGTGATGATCTCGCGGCTACAACAGTAGACTTTATCGGTCGAAAACCGGCGCGTTAATCGCGGCTTCCCGCTGCGATTATTTTATCGTTGAGTGCCTGGTTCTCCTGGATTCAGTTTAAGAACCGTCCCGTTATTGTATGTGTTACGCAGTAGCCGATAGTGGCAGGACAACTGCAATCAATAGAAACGGCACCGCCATTTGGGTTATCCTTATCATGGCTTACGTCTCTTGTCTGATTATTTGCTATGGGCTTTGTTCTTAGCATCCTCTATTTCGTTACGTCTTACCTCACGCCGCCCGTCTTGTTCGGGCCGTTTGCCGAGGCTCGTGTTGAACTGATCCTCGCGCTACTGATTCTTCTTGTGTCGCTGCCCAGGTTGACGGGATCTTACATTTTTAAAACGCCACAGACTATAGCTGTGATCGGGTTAGCATTTGCTGGGTCTTTGTCAGTGCTTTTCGGCATGCATTGGATCGCTGGAGCCGTGCATGCGTTTCCAGCATTCCTCCCATGCGCTTACGCATATTTCCTTGCATGCCTGCACTGCAACTCAAAGAAGAAATTGCAAGTGGTTGTTTTTACGCTGTTGATCGTCTGCCTGTTTGTGATTGTGAATGGGTACATTGATCTATTACATGGAGTTCCGGAGAGCGGCCCTACTCTTTCAGCAAGCACGGGAAATATCAGTCTGAATTTATGGAACATGCAGCACCCTTATCTTATGCTAACTACAAATTTCTCCGGAGAGTGGGTATATCGGCTGAGAGGACAGGGGCTTATTAACGATCCAAATGATTTTGGGCAGTTGCTCGTCTGCGTAATTCCGCTTATGTTCATTTTCTGGCGTGCAAAAAAAACGTTCAAAAATATAGTATTTGTGGCGTTGCCCGTGTGTGCATTGCTGTACGGTACATACTTGACGCATTCGCGTGGGGCCTTGCTGGCCTTATTGGCGGTCGTGATCATGGCGGCGAGGCGGCGCACTGGAACACTGCCTGCCCTCTTAATTGCCGGTGTACTGTTTTTTGCTGCTATGGCTATGAATTTTACAGGAGGGCGTGATATTTCCGCCAGTGCCGGATCTGACCGCACTGTTCTGTGGGGTACCGGGTTGCAAATATTGAAGGCTCATCCATTGTTCGGTGTGGGCCTTGGTAGTTTTGCCGATAATTGTGATGGTTGCGGACATACAGCGCATAATTCTCTGGTTGTTTGCGCAGCAGAGCTTGGATTGTTTGGTTTGTTTTTCTGGTGTCTGTTTTTGTTTCCCTCGGTGAGAGACGCACTGGCAGTTGCTTCGCCGAAGAATGTGAGTGAAGCAGTCCCAGCCATGCCAAAGGATGAAGGTTTAACGCAGGGGATTAGAAAGATTGAGGAGATCGACAAAGCGGAGATCAACCACCTGGGACGTTTGCTGGTTTTATCGCTTACTGGCTTTCTTGTTGCGGGGTGGTTTTTATCTCGCGCCTATGTAATGACCTTCTTCCTGTTGGGCGGCATGGTCGAAGTAGTCTACGAGATGGCTTTACAACGAGGAATGATCGCTCCCCGCATGCGGCTGTCGCGCGTGTTTATGTATACTGGCGGATTGGCGTTATCCCTAATTATATTGATGTACATCATGCTTCGAACTGTAAATCTGATGCACTGATTCAGTGTGGTCTCAGTTCCCGGCGGCTGTGTTCGATACAGAGTACGAATCGGTTTTTGATATTAGAGATTTGGGTAACCTGTATGAAGATTGCGCACGTAGTTGATAGCATGGAGATCGGCGGCGCCGAGACGCTGGTATCGCAAATGTGCCGTTTGCAGAGGGAACAGGGCCATGACCCATGCGTCTATGCTATTTTGACGCTCGGTCCACTAGGTGAACGGTTACGCACAGAAGGATTCGCCGTGCGGGCGAACGTTGGCAGCCATTTGTCTGATTCCGCGCGTAATTTCTTTAACGCTTTCAAAGATTCAAAGCCCGATGTTGTCCATCTTCATAATCCGACCCCTACGGTGTATGCCGCCATCTCTGCCCGGATGGCCGGTGTGCCCAGCATTGTTTCAACACGGCATAGCCTCGTTGCTCCACCGCGCAGACTGGTTGCGGATTTGAAATACTCATTTGCGGCCACTTGTTGCGACTGGATCGTCGGCATCTGCGATGCAACCACAACCAACCTGAAGAGAATGCATAGCGTTCCTGCGCGAAAAATTGTACGCGTTTACAATGGTGCGAATCCGGTTTTGCGAGTGACGAAAGAATTGTGGCCGCCGAAGAGCGGTTTCACGCTGCTTTACGTTGGCCGGCTTGAGCCCGTAAAGAACCACGCACTCCTGCTGAATGCCTTTCGAATAGCGCTTCAATCTATGCCGGGATTGCGTCTTTGGATGGTAGGTGATGGCAGTGAACGCAAAACGATGGAGTGCCTGGTCACGGAGTTGGGCATAGCTTCGCAAGTAACATTCTGGGGACAGCAGCTTGATGTGGCGCCATTCTTTTCCGCAGCTGATGCCTTTATCATGTCGTCGAAGTCCGAGGGATTGCCCGTCTCACTCTTGCAGGCATTCTCACTTGGGTTACCCGCAATCGTGACGGATGTAGGCGGAATGGCGGAGGTTGTCCGACTAGCGCGGGCCGGGGTTATTGTGCCGATATCTGATCCAGGCGCGATGGCCGCTGCGATTCTGCGATTTGCGTCCAACAATGAGGAACGAAAGCAATTCTCAAAGAATGCAGAAACTGCGTTCCACGAGTGCTTTTCTATGGAAATAATGGTTGAAGCCTACATGAACCTGTATCGAAAATCTCTGCGTCGACGACGCTCAATGATGTATTGAATATAAGGTCGCGTTTGAAGGGGATCTTCTTCCGCCCCTCTGCTCTGTTAGCTCCATTTTACCCCGAAATGAATGTGCGTCTTTGTCGACAGTACTATTTACCTCAAGGAATCGATGTCAGCCAACCATGCTTTCACCAGCGGAATTTCCGCAGAAGAGATGACGCTTTTGGCAACTAATGATTCGTAACAAGTCATCAGGTTGTCAGCCACTGCAGCCTCGCCAGATGCAAGGGGCAAGTCGGCAAGGATGCGCACAATCTGTTGATTCAGAAGGTAGCCGGGAACTTCCTGCTCGAAGTCAAGCATGAAGTTGTGAACATTGCGCTCTTGAATGACTTCGGGCGGATGGAAGACCAAGCCATACCCGAGTTCCCAGAGGCAGCGTTGGGCGATGAAGCTGCGCCAGATGTCGGTCATGCGAAACGAACAATACGAGGGCAGGTACATCAACGGATAGGCCACCGGCCACCACCAAGTAGTCTGGCTGTTGAACGGACACCATGTACCCGGGGGGAGCCAGACACTCTGGCTCTGTGGAAAATTGAACTCCCGGTTTAGCAACAACCGCCACACTGCATCCACATCGGGCGATAGGTCTGCAAGCCCTTGTTGAATAGGGCACGCAAATGATTCCAAGGGTGCCTGGCTATCATGGACGAACGTCGCTGGGTCGTTGACGAGAACTAGGGGAAAACCGCGAGGCCAGATGAGGTCATTTCGGAACAAACGGTATACGTTTGCCCATGTGCGCTGCGTGAGTTTTTGTGCGCGGGTCTGGAGTGTACGGATTTGCCAGGCATCGTTTGGTGCGTTGTCATCGTCAGTCTCATATAGAAATTGAGCACGGCGCGAAAAAGCAATCAAATATCCAAGGTTCTTTCGGGCATAATGACCAACGGGCAGGAGTGGTGCAAGTGTGAACTGCAGCTGCAGCTGGTCTTGTAAAGAGAAGAACTCTGCCCGGGGAATGTCATATTTTGCTGGCCCTTTCTTATCGCCAATAACCAACAGCGCTCCATCAGCCCGGTCAATGGCCTTCATGAGGCCCAGGATGCTGGGCGTCGGTTCCTGAATGGTCGTGATAATAGCGGTTAATGAAGCAGACACAGGCTGTGGCTCCTCTTTCTCAGTTTACATTTTGCTTTCATGCGCTATCTACATTTTCCTTGGCAGTTCACACATAGCTTGTGCCAGGAACGCTCTCATTGCTTCTTTGGGGCAAACTGCCTTTCTGTAATAATCATGTGCCGCTTCTCTCAATCTAATTGCTTTGTCATTTGAATCAAGAAGTTCCTGGCATCTGTCGGCACACTCTTCGGGCGTTGTAAACCCGATATAGTGTTTGCCTTCATCAAGTGGCGTTGCAAAACTATTCCTTATGTTTTCGCTGACCAGGCAGTTATTCGCGGCCAGCGTCTCGCCTAAACTGTATGGCACGGCATCGAAAAGAGCTTTGATGTTGACCCGCACAAGAAATTGCCGGCAGAGGCGGATGAACTCCGGACGCTTTGCAGTTGCTGTCAGTGTCAAATTCGACAAAAGCTCCGGGTAGTTCTTTTCGGTGTAAGTTGTGCGCATCAGTCCTCCAATGAAACTAGTTCCCAATCTGCGTTTTAGAACCCGTACCATTTCCACGCGCTCGCGATTGCACTTCTCAACCCAATCACCTTCTTCCTCTGATGGGTCCCACAAGCGAGTTTGAAATAAAACCTGTTTCCGTTTGTTGCCGGCAGGAGTGTCTTCATAGTGATCTAAAGTCGAGAGAAAGGCAAAGACGCGAAAATTCCCCAGCATGAAATTGACTGTCTCGCGCGGTGATTGGCGTGCAATTATCTGGCGTACAGCCCTCATGACAAATGCGGCATACAATCGCATGTTCCAAATGCCCGCACCTGAGCACCAAGTGGCGAACATGGGATTTATAGGGCGAACTTTGAATTGCTGCGACTTGGTGAGCCGCTCTGTGTCCGGGCGGTATGTGCTCCGCTTATAATAGATATCGCACTCTTCAAGAGCTTTCGTCTGCCAGGCATCGGATTGGTCTTTAGGATCGAAACAGATGAGCCGCGAATTATTACTCTCGGTTTCAGTACATTTGAGCGTCAAGAGTCGATATCCACTGTTCTGCATGGTCAAACAACGACGCAGATCGTGACCACTCATCACTCGAAGTGTGATCGACCCCTCTTTCGCTAATTGCACCAGGCCAGTGAGAAAATAACTGTGTAGCCATATGTCAAACTCCGCTAAAAACAAATCTACCGTAAAACGTGAGTCTCGCGAGCTTGGGCCTGTCAAGTGAGACGGAAGGCTCCCATCATGATTGTTAGTCATAAAACAGTCCTCTCACTGTCTCGAATCCGTCTTTGATTTGAAGCTACCGTTATACCTCGTGCTTGCCGACCTCTTCCTCGCTATGGATTCCGCACGCAGTTATATGTCAAGTGGATCGGAGTTCCCATTTCGACGACTTCAAAGTCCGTTACCTTCAGGCCATATAAAGAGTGGGAATCGAAGTCCATGTCTGCGTACTTTGCTTTCGTGTCCTTGTCACTCTGTGCGGTAAGGGCGATATTACCCCCGTCCGCCAGGATCATGCCGTATTTCTGCATGGCGCGAGCTACAACCTGTGCCTCCGGCATCAGTTGCGATACGTCGTACGAGGCTTTCAGGCGGAAGCGGGCGCCCATCGGCGGAGCGAGAACCGGTCCGCGCGGAGCGCCGGCGTGAGTGGCAGGATGCACAAAGACATGCGCGCGCATCCGCTCATTAGGAAGAGTAAATCGGATGGCGTGGTCGATATGACCCACGGCAAGTTCATCGGCATTGAAGAGCAATGGCGCAATGGGAAAACCCGCAGCGTCGGCGCTGGTGCACTGATCTCCTCGTCCCGAGGGAGGATACACCCGGTTAAGATCCCAAACCGCGACAAATCCTGCAGAGAGAACATTTGCTTCGTATGAGGCCTGGTAGGCTTCATAGAGCTTGCCGTGGCTGCGATCAACCACGATTAGGTGGCAGTCCCCTCCAGGGCAATGATAGTCTGTCTGCCCTTCCAGGCCGCCGCCTACAGGAAGAGGAAAAGTCGACAGTTGGTCGGAATCAACAGAATTCGGTCCTGGGCCTTTGAAGCTTACATAGGGGGTCTTATTATCTGCCTGCAACACCCGCATGCCGAAATCGATATGCATCTTATTGTTGTTTCCCCATCCGCCTGCATTCGCGAGCCAGGCGATTATGGCGGAGGACTGAGGATCGAGGGGCGCGTGACTGATGTCCTGTGTCCAGACAGAGCCAGGGGGAAAATAGGGCGCAGGAGCGACAACGTTCTCCGTCCTCGCCGCCCTAACCTTGCTGCTGCTGAACGTCCTGTCCAGTGCAGTGGTCATGTGGCTCTTGAGGTTCTGGGCTTTTTGCGCGAAGTCGACATGACTTTTGTGGAGTTTGTACCCTGTGAAAGCAACTCCGATTCCCAGCATGACCCCCAACATGAAAATGACCAGCGATTTCATGATTTTCATAGTGGCTTTGAGCTCCTCTCTCTCAAAAAATCCTATAAATGGATTCTACACCTGATTATTTCCAGCGACAGGTGCGAGATATTTCCGCGGCTAGGAGATTGCTGTTTCAGTAGTTGTAGTCCTCTCTTCCGACTTATTAGAAGTCCATATCTTCCAAAGAGGGCCCCGCGAAAAGAGAAACCTGTAAAGTCCCGCAACGGCCGCTGCCTTGAGCACCAGAAACGCGCTGGCCGGTGCTGCGAAGCGATGCAGCACGGGAATCCTATAGCGCAGGCCTGCGATCGCGATGAGCCAGCAGAAAAGCTGAAGTGCGGCAAATGCGGCGTAGAGGCGTGAACCGCGTGAAAGCACCAATGTGGAGATAAAAAGTAAAACCAGCAGGTAAGGCACTACTAGCCGCATCACCTTATGCGACACAAGTTGAAAGAATACTGGATTCCGAGGGGACAACGTCCATGGTGCAAGGCGGAAGAGCTGGAAGTTTCCTGCCAGCGTACGAACCTTGCGATGAAACTCCTCTTCGATTCTCGTTGGCCAGGTATCGTAGACGTAGGCGTTCACATCGAGAACCGACCTGTAGCCCTGGCGGATAATGGAAAGCGGCTGGAACATGTCATCAAGAATCATGCCGGCTGGCTGAGGCACGGCGAGCTCGCGGCGAATCGCATAAAACCCTCCATAAACGCCTACCGGAGAGCCGCAGATCGACTCGCACGTCCTGATCCACTTTTCATAACGCCAATAGACTCCGCTAACCGCAGCGGAAGCGCCATCGTGACATTCCTTGCGCAAAATCAGTTCGCCGGTCACGCAGCCAACCTTCGCATCGGCAAAATTATTCACCAGTTGCTGAATAGCACCTGGTGCAATTTCGGGCCGGATGTCTACAAAGAGAACGATCTGCGCTGTTGCCTTCGCCACGCCGGCGTTGACAGCAACTGCCTTGCCACAATGCTCTTTAAGAATGATGATGGAGAGGCGTGGGTGGTTCTGACGAGCCAGTATTTCTGCTGTTCCGTCAGTCGAACCGTCCGAAACAATAATGATCTCTTTGATGTAAGGATAATCAAGACTAAGCAAGTGCTCGATCTTGCGCGTGAGCAGGGCTGCGCCGTTATGCACCGCGAGCACGATACTCACGCTAGGTGAAATAGAGTTGACTGTCCATGGCCATGGACGCAGCCGGGAAAAAAGCCACATCACCAGCGGGTATCCCAAATAGGTATAGAGAATACCTGCCAGCGACAGCCAAAAGATGATTCTCACTGGGCGCCCCTGCGCAAAATGATGGTCTTAATTGTTTCAAACATAATGAGCAAGTCAAGGCCTATAGACTGGTGCTTGACGTAGTAGAGATCATATTCGAGCTTATGCTTGGTTTCCTCCAGGCTTGCGCCATATTTATAGCGTACCTGCGCCCACCCCGTAATTCCGGGACGAATCATGTGCCTCAGTTCATAAAATGGAATCTCTTTGTTGAGCCACTGCACGAACTCCGGGCGTTCCGGACGGGGACCGACAAAGGCCATTTCTCCGCGAAGTACGTTCCAGAGCTGTGGAATCTCATCGAGCCGGGTCGTTCGCATGAATTTGCCAACCCGTGTGACGCGTGGATCGTCCTTGGTTGCCCACACTGCTCCCTGTGCTTCAGCATCCTGCCGCATGGTTCGAAACTTATAAGCAGTAAACAAATGTCCGCGCTGCCCAACGCGCGTTTGAGTGAATAGAATAGGGCCAGGCGATGAGAGGCGTACCGCAAGGATGATAAATGGGATTAATGGCAGGCAGATCACGAGTGCAATAAAGGAGACTGCGAAGGAGAGCAGGCGTCTGAAAAGCTGATGAGTCGTGCTCATCCGGAAGCCTTCTGTAAAGATGAGAGTACTTGGATTGAGCCCATCCAAAGGCAGTTTTCCAGAGAGACGCTCCACCAGCGTGCTCGAATTCTCAATGACAACGCCGCAAATACGTAGATCAAGCAGCTCTCGAACGGGCATCGATTCGCGGCGGTCTTCCATGGCGACAACAATGCGATCAATGCCGGGCTTCGGTCCGCGAAACTCGCGCAGCTCCGCGGAAAAGCGTTCAAGCTGTCCTTTCACTTCGCTTTTGCCCTTCCAACCGACAATTTCCATGCCGGCATCGCGGCTGGTCCGCAGCAGCTCTACTACAGCATGCGCACGTGGTCCGTTACCCAAAACATAAACCCGCTCGCTGAACATGGGCAGGCCAATAATCCACTCATAGGCCCCGCGCCATAAGACAAAAAGAACCGCCAGGAACGTGGTGCCAGCAAGAAATACATTAGGGCCGATATCCAGCTCCGGAAATAAATAGACTAGTCCCGCGAGAACAAAAGAGAGTACGCTGAGAACGAGCAGCAGGCGAAAGTATATCTCCCATCCCGCTGAGAAGCGACGCGGTCCATACAGATCAAAGTAATAAGTGAGAAGCAGGGTAAAAGCGGTGATTATGGCAATCTTCAGCAAGCCATTTTCATAGATCAGTACAAGACTCCAATCCGGGCCTGCGAACAATATCGTGGCCAGTAAATACGACCCGCTCACAAGTATAACCTCGCAAAGTACGCGTGCCAGGGTTCGTGTCGGGTAGTAAACATTGAAGAGTCTGGTCATCCCTGCCGCTCCACATCGATTCGCCCATGCGATCTACCTTCGACTTCTTGCTTGCCGTAGTAGTAAGAGTAAGAGGCGTTTGGAGGAACGTTTTTCACCGCATTCAGCACGAAACCAAGAATGCGCGAGTTGCTGAAGGCAGCTTGCGCGCGCTGTGCTACATCGAAGGAGGTGCTGCCTCCTCGGGCAACAAGCAGAATTGCATCCGCAGCACGCGACAGGTCAACTGCGTCGGCAAACGCGAGAACCGGCGGGGAATCGATCAGAATCCAGTCGAAGTGTGGTGAGAGAACGTCTATCAGCTCTTCAATGCGGTGATTAGCGACCAGTTCTGAAGAATTGTCGCCGCCGGCTCCGGCGGGGATAAAGGTGAGATTAGAAATACTACCTGTCAGATCGGCTTCAGTGAGACTTGTAATTTGATTGCGCTGCATGATCTCTTCCGGCCCTGCGGTAGCCGCAAGGTACTCCGTGAGACCAGGCATATCCGGAGCTCCGAGGATAGCGTGGAGCGAAGGACTGCGCAAATCGCCGTCGATGAGCAGAACTCTGTTGTTCCTGTTCCGTGCCAGGCTGATTGCTAGATTTGCCGTGACAAATGTCTTGCCTTCCGCGGGCACGCCGCTGCTGACAAGAATCGTCTTGAGTTCTGCCTGATTGCGAAATTGGTAGAGTTTGGACCGTAGGCCGCGAAATTGCTCAATGCTGTCTCCGCGATCTCCCAGCGTCGGAAAGAAGGTCATGGATGGGTTCCACGAATGCTTCGCGATGTTCTCAGTGTTGACTTCGGCCCTGATTGACGGTAGGGCCTCAGCGCCGGGAATAGGGGGCGGCGGGGTAAATATATTGGCGTTCGTTCCCCGGCCGGCTTTCCGTTCAATATCCGCCCTTTGAAGTGCATCGTAGATACGGCTCATATTCCTCTTTCCTTCAATGAATCCTCGCCGTCGGCGGCGGGTGTGATTGTGTCAAGCATATTTGGTTGCAGTGAACGCCTCATTAACGCTTGCATGGCCGAGAATGAGATCGTAAATGGATGCTGAACTAAATCAAGCTCCAGGCCCACCGACTCAACAATGTGCGCAGGTATGGGATTGACCTGTTCCGCGTAAGCATAGATCAGCGTATGCTCGCAGAGATGATTGATAATGCGGGGAATTCCTTTAGAGTAGTTATATACAAGCTCCGCCGCTTCAGGTAAAAACACCTGGCTCGTGGCTCCTGCGATGCGCAGCCTCTCTTCGATATAGGCCAGCGTCTCCTCGACGGTTAGCGGCTGCGTTCTGCACCATAACGCGATACGTTGACGAAGCTGGCGGAGGCTTGGATGATACAGCTTTTCTTCCAGCTCGGGCTGCCCGGAAAGAATAATCTGCACCAGTTTCTCGGACGAAGTTTCGAGGTTGGTCAACAAACGTATCTCCTCGAGAAGTTCCCAGGAGAGATTTTGCGCTTCATCGACCACGATGGCGCACAGCTGCTGGGCGCGATAGCGCTCGATGAGCCAGCTATTGAGTTGCAAAAGCATGGCAGACTTGGTCCGTGTTGCGGGTGGAATGCCAAAGTCGGTAAGTAGAAATTCAAAAAAATCGAGCACTTCCAGGCGTGGGTTGAAGACGAAAGCCGTTGTAATGCGCCCCGTATCGAAGGTGTTAAGTACAGATTTGAGCAGCGTTGTCTTGCCTGTCCCCACCTCTCCAGTCAGCACTACAAAACCCTTGCGCGCAGTAATGCCATATTGCAGGCACGCAAGGGTCTCCTTGATCTGCGGTCTCAGGAAGAGAAACCGCGGATCTGGACTCGATCCAAAGGGAAGTAGGCGCAGACCAAAAAAAGATCTATACATGGCTATCCAGACGCGCTTTCAAGGGATTTGTTTGTTCGAGAAAAAAGCTTCTTGGGCTTGCGAGTCTTACGGGGGTAATCCAGATCAACGATGTAGGAGACGATCGCCAGTGTCGGCAGCTTGGTAAACGCTAAAATATCGCTCTCGTTGCGCACGGATTTATCTCGGTACTCGAGCAATGCGGTGAGCAGCAAACCAAGACCCAGGCCTGATGCAAGGCCGCCCCCGGCAAACAGAATATGATTTGGGAAGGTGGGAGCATCGGGAAGATTGGGAGCATCCATCACACGAAACTGCTCGCCTTGCTGGCGATGCTCAAGCGCCGTGGCCATCGTTGATTGATTCATCTTGGCCAGCAGTGTGTTGTAAAACTGCAAAGCCGTGTCATGGTCGCGTGTGATCTGTTTGTACTCTTCCTCAATCAGGGGGCTTGACTCAATCCGCGCCTGGTAGGAGCGAATCTGCTGCTCAATTTGAGCCTGATCCTGCTTGGCGGTGGCTATAGCATCCTGCAGTGCGTGAAGCTGAATCTTGAGGTGCCGAACTTGGGGCGAGTCGGAAGCCGTGACTGTAGCTTCGGTCTTGACTGGTGCGGCCGCATTGTGCGCGATCTCCTCCTGCAGTTTGGCAATCCTGCGCTTGTTCGCAACTACATCTGGATGGTCAGGCGTGTAGAGAGATTCCAAATTTTCTTCCTGAGCAAGGGCGGCTTTTAACTGGGCATCAAGCGAGTCCTCTGGTTTCCCCGTGGCAGGATCAATGCGGGATAAGTCTGAGGGCTGGGAGATCATGGCTTCAATCATGGTCTCTTCCTGGTGCATGCGGCTGATCTCTTGCGTTTTGGCATCCAACCGGGCTGTAAGAGATTGAAGAGTGCTTTCATTTGCACTTCCCATGGCAAGGTTCATCTCCCCAATGCGGATTGTCTGCCCGGGAAGCCTGTTGATATTCTTTCGCTCAAAATCTGCAAGCTTTGCTTCCTGCTCGTCAAGATTTCTCTTTGAATCAGCGAGCTGCTGCTTCAGAAAATCTGTTGTGCCTTCGGCAGACTCCTCGCGCGCGCTGAGATTCGCGCTGATAAACAGCGACGTTATTTCGCCGCATACCTGCTGGGCGGTGCGGGGGTCAGAAGCTTTGTATGTGATGTAGAAACCCGGCATCCCGCGCGTTGCCTGGCTGGATTGAATAGGGTTGATCCCGATCGCCTTGCGCGTCAAATCGACACGGTCGTCCATGGTGTATTTGCCGCTCGCATACAGGTTGAATCGCTCGATGATCGGCTCAATGCGCGAACGGCTTAATATCTGTTCCCTCATCGACGCCAGCCGTGCGTTCAAATCTTCATTGATCACTGGCTTCACATAATCCTCTGGAACTTTTTGCTGCTCGATAAGCACCAGCGTCTGGGATACGTATTGTGGAGGCAAAAGATGACTTATCCCGACGCCGATTCCCAGGAAAAGAGCCGCACAAATCAAAATCAATAAGTATCGCCGCTTCAGGATCTCTGCGTAATCCTGCATGGTCATTTCACGATGCCCGAGCATAATCCTCCTTTAATAGTTACTTCCTGAGGTGTGTTTCTCGCGGAGAGTAACCGATGCCGAATCCGATTACGTTGTACAGTCCGCTGATGGCATTTGCCGGAAGCGCGGCGCTTGTCGACTGATGTATTGCTGCGTAGTTCGCGTTTACGACGATATATCGTCCCCATTGCCGCGTCACCGCCGCTCCGCCATCCTCTGCATAGGTCACACCAGACTGTGTCAATCCTTTGGTGCGCATATATGTTCCCGTAAAGTTGATGTTCAGGTTCCTTCCGATCTTCCGCGAAAGTCCTGCCATGGCGTCGTAATTGTGTACCCCGATTTGCGTTGTTACCCCCGCGCCCCCGCTGGCTCCCTGGTTGTAGTTCAGCGTCGCTGTCGTTCGTCCGGCATCGTAAGTCGCATTCGCGTTCACTGTGACGTCCGTCGATGAGGGTATAAGCTTGCTGTCTGAACTTTGGATCCACTGCGGCCCGGCTCCGGCGCTCGTCTTGAACCTCCGGCTCCACGTGCGTTCGTAGATAAACATCGCCGACTGGGTTCCCATGGTGAAGGACGTGTACCCCGGATAGCTGATGTGAGTAAAACTGTATTGGCCCGAAATTGAGTTGAGCGCATTCAGCCTTCGAGTAATTCTCGGGCCCACCTGCAACGAATTGGTCTCCAGACCGTTGCCGTCAGGGAAACGCAGGATTAAGTAGCCGCCGCTGATGCTTAGATCGGTTGCATGGTTGAGTCTATGTGTGAAACTTGGGCTCGCCGTATTATTAATGCTTCGCGTATTCTGCGTCAGAATTGGCTGGCTTGGCTCGCTGGGCACTCCCGGAAGGCTGCCCACGCCGGGGATTCCGGAAAATCCTACCGTTGGCGCCTGAGGCAGATAGCTCACATCGTCGCTGAGATTGAATGTCCAGGAGCGTCCAAGAAAGCCCTGCGATACCAAGAGATGCTGAAATATGCCAGCGCCTTCGCGCGGGCCGGAAATCGTCCACATATCGCCACCGGAATAGCTCAGAGTGAAAGGATAGACGGTACCGGCATTTGAGTAGGCCACTTCTCCGGACACGATGCTCATCTGCGTGTTGCCCCGAGTCCCGCCGTAAAACTGTGCGGTTTGCGTATAGTGCACATCGTAGTGCAGCGTCCCGCTCAACGGCAGTCCGGGGGGTCTGGTTGCGGCGGGAACAACTTGCGCCCTTGCCGCGGCGCTGACGATTACCAGGATCGTCATTAATAAGAGACTTGGTTTCATTTGGTATGCCTTACGGAACAACAATCGTATCGCCCGGGCTCAGAGAGAGATTGAGCGAACTGTCGCCTTTCAATGCTTGTTTGTACTGCACGGGAATCTTCTGCTGCTTTCCGCCTTCGCTGCGAAGAATGTACATTTTCTTCACGTTGGCGAATTGCGTGGGGCCGCCGGCGGTGGCAATTGCCTGAAGCAAGGTCATGCCGGGAGTCATCTCTAGCGGGCCGGGCCTGCCAACTTCACCGATCAGGTACACTTTCTTGCTGTTCATCTGGCTCAGGACGACGGTGACATTGGGATCCTGTACGTACTTCTTCAGCTTAGCCGTTACTTCGTCCGCTAACTGCAGCGGCGTCTTGCCAGAAGCCATGATATCGCCAAGCAGAGGCATGGAAATCATGCCGTCTGGACGAACAAGCAAGCTGCTTGACAGGGTCGGCTCTTTAAACACGGTAACCGTTACAACATCGGACGCGCCGATGACGTAGCTGTCCGGTACTACCGGCGAGGCCGCGGCTGGCGCTGACGGCTGAGTCGTTACTGGCGCTGGCGGCTGAGTCGTTACTGGCGCTGGCGGCTGAGACGTTACTGGCGCTGGCGGCACTTTGTCTTGAGCGGGGCTTAACAGCGCCGGAGCAAGCAATGCCACAATCAAAAAGCTTCCCGATTTCATGGTGCGACTCCATTCTTGCAGAACGCTGATTGGTTGTCTGTTTCGATCTGCTTGAGTTTGTATAGCAGAGCCTTATAGCTGATTCCTAAATCGACCGCGGCTCGTTTCCGGTTGCCGCCGGTTGAAACCAGAACCTCTGTGATCAACTGGCGTTCGACCTGGATCGATGAGGCCCGTGTGGCTTCCTTCAGTAACGGAGGCCTGCGGCTCCCATTCTGGCTCCCCCATGGCGCTGACGCCTTGATGGCTGCTAGAGATATTGCCTGGTCGCCGATGGCGACAATCGTCTTGATTACAGTCTGAAGTTCCGTCAGATTGCCGGGCCAGGAGTGCTCCATAAGATGACTGATAATCTCCTTGCAGAGAACCGGCTTGGGGCGGTCAAACTGTTTGGCGTATTGCGTCATTAGCATATCGGCGATAGACAGAATCTCAGGCTTCCGGCAGCGTAGAGGAGGAATCCGAAATGTAACAGCCGAAACAAGGTAGTAGAAATCCTCTCGCATGCGCCACGATTTGACCTCTTCCGGAAGGTCACGGCTCGAGCCACATAGCAGGCGACAGCTTTGCGCCTGTTCTGAGCGAAAATAGGTGTTGACGAGCAACTCTTGCAAGGAAAGGCTAAGCTCTGTTATTTCAGCTAGATAGAGCGTTTCCTTGGTGGATAGCGCCGTTCGCAGGGCCGTGGCGTTGGTGTCCATGCAGCGAATCTCCTGAAACGCGCCGCGGGACAAATTCGACTGGGCGTGGATTTGCGCTGCAATTGTGCGCTTCCCGGTGCCGTGCTCGCCCAGGATCAGGACGGGGCAATCACTGTCGGCAATCCGGGCAATCGCTCGCTGAATCCGCGTCTCTGTGAGCGGGGACAGCCTCGCTTGCCGCTTCCCATTATGAATCATTGCATTTGTTGACATTCGGGGACCATGTTTCACATCATCTTTAGCAGTGCTGGTTCCTGGCCTGGGAGCGCAAATCAAGGAATGGGATCCCTTGTTGATAATCGACCTTCTGGCGCGCTTCCTTGGGCGAGGCTAAAAATTAGGCAGGATTATTTCCTCCCACAGGTAAACAGTGTACCATTGATTGGCCTGGAGAAGTGGAAATGATTTTCCAGAAGTACCGGAAAGTGAATTCCATATCTTAGGGATTTCTATAGGGAAATTACCCCCTGTAAAACTGTTTCTCTTCCCGTTCTCGTATTGTTAATCTAGAGTAGTACAGGTATATAAGCTCCAGGAAAGGGATAATGGCTCAGAACGCACAGATTCAAGCTGCTCCACCGGGTAATTGGAGAACACTCTACCCCCATTTTGCATTGGGTTCTATAGTTATATGCCTACTGGTCGTGGCAGTTTATTACCAGGTGCTGGCGAAACTCGTTACCGATTGGTGGCAAATTCCTGATTTTTCTCATGGTTTCCTGGTACCCCTGTTCTCGGCATATCTGGTATGGGAAAAGAGAAAGACCCTGCGCGACATTCAGCTCGCTCCTTCATGGAGTGGAATTGCTGTCATAGTCCTGGGGCTGGTTGTTCTGCTGCTAGGGGTCTACGGTTCCGAGCTATTCCTTTCGCGAGTTTCGCTCATCATTTTACTGGCCGGGCTGGTGCTATGCTTTGGCGGGCGTCAGTTCTTGAAGGAGCTGCGTTTCGCCTTGCTGGTCCTATTACTTGCTATTCCAATTCCGGCTATTGTTTTTAATCAGATAACCTTCCCGTTGCAGATCCTGGCTTCCAAATTGGCCAGCGCTCTGCTTCCTCTGTTCGGTGTCCCGGTCCTGCGCGAGGGTAATGTCATCGAGCTGCCCATGATGAAGCTGGAGGTGGCTGAGGCCTGCAGCGGCATCCGCTCCCTGATGAGCCTGTTTACGCTCGCCGTTTTTTATGGATATTTCCTGGAGAAGTCCTTCTGGCGGCGTGTGGCGCTCGTGCTGGCCAGCATTCCCATCGCCATTGCCGCCAACGCTGTACGCATTCTCGGCACCGGGCTTTGCGTCCAATACTGGGACCCGGACAAGGCCTTGGGCTTTTTTCACGAGTTCTCCGGCTGGGTCATCTTTTTAGTCTCTCTTGCGTGTTTGTTTATATTCCAACGTGTGATGAGCCTGTTCCCGGTAAAAAGGCGGCAGATATGAAGAACCTGCGTTTCTGGACCGTAGTTCTGCTTTTGGCCGCTACCGGGCTGTTCCTGCATGTGCGCGCCGCTGTCGATCAGAATCCACCCAGTGAGCCTTTGTCACAGATGCCGGTTCAGCTTGCGGGATGGGTGGGAAGCGACCAGCAACTCGACCGCGAGACGCTCGATGTCCTCGGAACCGGAGATGTTCTGGCGCGTGTCTATACCCATGCCGGGCAGCCGGAACCAATCGGCCTTTTCATCGGCTACTTCCCCACACAGAGAACCGGCCAGACCATTCATTCTCCGAAAAACTGCCTGCCGGGCTCCGGCTGGGTCTTTGAGTCGTCAAACTCGGTCGATTTAATCGATTTGAGTGGTAAATCACATCGCGTGGGCGAGTACATTATCACCAACGGCGCGGTAAAGCAGTTCGTCATCTACTGGTACCAAGCACATGGACGCAGTATTGCAAATGAGTACGTGGCGAAGTTTTACATGGTTCTTGATGCAATTCGAACGAATCGAACGGATGGAGCGCTGGTCCGGGTCATCACACCGATCTCTTCCGGAGAAGACGTTTCGGCAGCCAAAAATCGCGCTGAGAAATTTACCGCGCAGCTTGCACCATTGCTGCCGCGTTTTATCCCCGACTAAGCGCATTGTATTAGCAGAGAAAGGCAACGCTGTTCAGTCCATGGCTTTAGATAAAGCTGTTCGACAGACAGCCTGAAAGGATGGAACAAAGTGGAGAGCAGAGTCAAGGCAATTCAATTCGGCCGCAATTACAGGCAGAGTCCGCGGAATTTCTATGCGGCTCTAGGGATAGTTGCACTCTTTCTGTCGCTTACTTTATTGTCCGGGTGCTTCCGCGATCCCAATGTGCGTAAGCACAAATATCTTGAGAGCGGACAGAAGTATAGCGCCCAGGGCAAGGACAGGGAAGCCGTCATACAATATTCCAACGCCCTGAAGATCGACAAGAACTTCGCCGAGGCGCATTATGCCCTGGCACAGTCTTACCTTCATCTGGGTGCTTTGAGCGCGGCTTACAGCGAGCTATTGCGGACCGTCGACTTGCAGCCGGCAAATTACAAGGCGCGCATCGATCTGGGAAACATGATGCTTGCCGGAGGCAGAATCGACGACGCCAAGGCACAGGCTGACGCGGTAATGGCGGCGCAGCCGGACAACGCCGATGGCCATGCCTTACTTTCCCGCATTGCAGCCCGGCGGGGAGATAAGGATCTGGCTCTTTCCGAAATTCGTCGCGCGCTGGAACTCTCCCCCAACGAAGCGGCGCTTCATGAAACACTCGCCTTGTTCGAAGTCGGTGATACCACAAAAAGCGCTTCTGTCGAAGACGAATTGAAGAAGGCGGTCGCGCTCGATCCGAAGTCTGTAAACGCCAAGCTCCTGCTGGCCGCTTTCTATGCAAAGAATAACCGCTGGCCGGAGGCTGAGCAGACATGCCTCAACGCCATTGCCACCGACCCCAAAAACCTGACTGCACGAGAAAGCCTTGCGCAGATTTACCTGAAACAGAACAATCAGCCAAAGGCTGAGGAAACGCTCCGCCAGGCTTCGAACGACCTTGCCGACAACCCACAGGGTGTGCGCATGCTGGCGGACTATTACACCGTCACTGGACAGATTGACAAGGCCAAGGCGGAGTTTGCCAGCCTAGCTAAAAAGTACCCCAAAAACCTATCTGTGCAGGAGGGATACGTACGGATTCTGCTTCAGGTTAAGGACTATACGACTGCCCAAACTGTGATAACAGAGTTGATGAAGAAGAACAGCAAGGATCCCCAGGTCGCCGTGTTGAACGGAATTGTGCTGCTCAACAACGGCAAGTCGGCGGATGCGGTCAATGCCCTTCAGGGTGCGGCCAATAACGCTCCCAAGGACGCCTTCATTCAGCTTTGGCTTGGCAAGGCAGCGCTTGCCAAGGGAGACAGCGGCCTGGCGGAGAAGAGCTTCCGTCAGGCAGTGCAACTGAATCCGCGCCTCTTGGAGGCGCAGGAGGAACTCGCACGCATGGCAACTCAGCGTGGCGATATGACCCTGCTGTCCGATGTTGCGGAGAAGACAATTGCCGCCGCTTCCGGTTTTCCCGGAGGCTATCTGTGGCGGGCAATTGTCGAGTTGTCCCATAACGAGCAGGACAAGGCTGAGGCCGACATGAAGACAGCCATCAGCAAAGCCCCGCAAAGCGCGCAGGCTTATCTAATGCTCGGCGATCTTCGCTTCGCGCAGAAGAAATATGCGGATGGCGCCACGTATATGGAGCAGGCCTTGCAGTATGATCCCAATTCCACCAGCGCCTTGCGCGGACTGGTCGGTTACGACCTCTATAAAAAGCAGCCGGCCCAGGCTCTCGCGCGCATCAACGCGCAAATCGCAAAGAGTCCGAAGAACAGCGGCTTCTACGACCTGCTGGCTCAGCTTCAGATACAAAACAAGAATCTGGATCAGGCAGCTGCCGCGGCGCAAAAGGCCATGGAGGTTAATCCCGATGATGGCGAGGCGGTTTCAATCTTCGCCCAGCTCCAGGTACAGCGAGGCCAGGCGGCCAACGCCATAGCTGCGTGGGAACAATATTCAAAGGCTCATCCCAACAATGCTGGCGCCCTTGCCATCCTCGGAACCCTGGAGGAGACACGCGGGAATGGGAGCAAGGCCGAGGATTACTACAAGAAGGCGCTTGCCATCCAACCGACACAGTCTGTTGCCGCCAACAATCTTGCCTACAGAATGCTGCAAAATGGCGGCAATGTTGATGTAGCCTTGACGCTGGCGCAGACGGCGCGCCGCGGAATGCCAAATTCTCCCAGCACTGCGGACACTCTAGCGTGGGCTTATTACCAAAAGGGGACCTACGGCTTCGCCCGCGATCTTTTAGAAGAAGCAATCAAGACCTCTCCAAACAACGCCGCAGCCCAGTATCACCTGGGAATGGTGTACGCCAAACAAGGTGACAAAACCAACGCTGCGATTCATCTCAAGAAGGCCATTTCGCTAGCCCCGGATTCGCAGGATGCTAAGAACGCCAAGACGGCGTTGCAGGGATTGGGCTAGACAACAATGATGTTCTAGGCTGGCCGGCAGCGCACGGAGCGCTGCCGGTTGTGTCTAAGGACCGGTAACCGATTCACAACGATGACGCACCAGTTTTCATTGGAAACTCAGCTTGGAATCTATGTCCAACACGAAGACAATCGCTAAGAATTCCGGCTGGTTCGGCACTGAAACCATCGTCAGCTCCGTCGTTCTTCTGGTGTCCTCGATTGCCATAAATCGTTATCTGGGACCTGAAAAGAATGGCTACATCATCTATGTCAACTATATTGCCATGCTGGTCAGCAGCTTGGGCGGGTTCGGCATTCCCGCCACCACGCGAAAATATATGGCCGAGTACATCGGCATGGGCGACCGGGGAACTGCAAGGTTTATCTATTTCCGCACATTGCTGCTCCAGACCGGCCTGGCCACGCTGGCTACCGGCGGATTTCTTTATTGGGTTTTGGGCGACGCCAATCCCGATTACAAATTAGCCGCGGCCCTGCTCGTGCTCAGCATCTGGCCCGGTATGGTCAATTCCATCTCGGCGCAAGCCAATACCGCCACGGAAGATTTGTCAACCAATCTTCCCGCTTCTGTTGTTTCAATATTCATCTACCTCATCGCAATCGGGGCCACGATAGTCTTCCGTTGGGGCGTGGTTGGAGTCGCCGCGGCGGCGCTCCTCATGCGAACAGTAGATCTAGTTGTGCGTTTCTTTCCTACTTTGAAGCGCGTGCTCGCCTGGGAGATCACTCATGTTCACCCGCCAGGATTGCGCAAACGCATGATCGCCTTCGCTTGGTCGAGTGTTGCGACCATGGCGGTGTCAATAATCGTATGGAGCCGGTCCGAGATCATTCTGCTCAAGAGCCTCTGTGCGGATATCCGCCAGGTGACGTTCTATTCGCTGGCCTTTACCATGGCCGATCAGTTGCTGCAGGTCGCGACAATCTTCGGGTCGGCAGCCAGCGCCACGATCTTCGTTCAATATGGGCGCGACAAGTCCAGGCTACCCGACATTACAGCCTCTACTTTCCGCTATCTTGCTTTGATCACGATTCCGCTGCACTTCGTCGCAGTATCGCTCGCGGTCCCGGCTTTGCTGCTGCTTTACGGCCCCAAATTCCAGGACGCCGCCATGGTTGTGATGCTGGCTCCGCTGCTGTGCATCTTCAAAGCATTCATCTCGCCCGCGCAGAGCCTCCTCCAGTGCTCCGAGCGCCAGAGCTTCGTCATCGCGGCAACGGTTTTCGCGGGCGTCGTCGATTGGGGAGTGGCCTGGTGGCTTATTCCCGCGCATGGCGCAGTCGGCGCATGTATTGGCAACGGAGCAGCACAAGCCGCGGCTGTCCTGATGATGTGGGCCGTGGCAATTTATCTCTACAAGGTAAAACTTCCCTGGCTTCAAGTGGCAAAGATCGCTTTCATTAGCGCGCTGGCGGCATTGACCGCGCATTTTATTGCTGTGCGCCTGTCGCCTGTGTGGGCCATCCTGTGCGGCGGTAGTGCTGCCCTGATCGTTCTATTCGTTCTTTTTTACCTGATGCGTGTGCTTGAGCCGGAAGACCGCTTCCGGCTAAGCACTGTGGTCAGGATGCTTCCTAAGCAAATCGCCACCCCGGCAGACTCGCTTCTGGACATACTGATTCGTCTGTGATGAATCATTGCTGTCGCGACCAACATTTTATATGGATCAACAGCACACGAGCATGGATGATGAACGAGAGCTGAAATCAGAGGCCGTTCCACCGGCGGCATCAAATCGGCTTGGGAGGAGTTAGGGTTTGAAGATCAGCGTTATTATTCCCGCTTTCAATGCCGAGCGGTATATCGCCAAAGCCATCGAGAGTTGCCTAAGCCAAACCTATGCTCCTCACGAAATCATCGTTATCGACGACGCATCGACCGACGGCACGGCCGCGATTGCGGAGTCGTTCCCTCCACCCGTCCGTGTCATCCGTCTGGCGGAGAACATGGGGGTAGCGGTTGCTCGCAATCGTGGTGTCGCGGCTTCCACGGGCGATTGGATCGCATTTCTCGACGCCGATGACTGGTTTCTTCCCGAGAAGTTGGAACGTCAAAGGCGTTGTGCTCTGGAAAGCCCACAAGCTGTGCTTATCTATGCGGACTATCAAATGATCGGCATTGACGGATCGCAGTCCTGCGGCCGGTTTATTGGGCCCCGTGAATTATGGCCACGGCTGCGCTATCGCAATGGGTTGCTTCTTTCCTCTGTTCTATTGCGTCGTGATGCATTCGTTTACGTTGGAGGATTTAATGCAGATTATCGTACTGCTCAGGACTGGGATTTATGGCTGAGGCTCGCCTTCCGCTATTCCGTGAAAATGTTCGCCACGTTGCCCGAACCGCTGGTAATGTATCGGAGGGTGGCCGGAAGCCTCAGCTCAAGCGCCATGCGATACTTCTATGAACGTGTTCCGATTATAAACAGCAGTTGCCTTTTGGGTACATCCGGTCTCTCCCGCTTTCTCTGGATTCGGCGAATATCCGCATTCAATTATTACGACACAGCTATCGCGCTGCGCGAGGAATGCTCCCCACTGGATCTTCCGTTCATCCTTAAGAGCATCGCCCTATGGCCGTTTCCGTGCGACGGAATGCCCATGAAACGTTACAAGGTTGCTGTGGTTATGGTGAAACAACATCTACTACGGCGTATTTCGGGGTAAGCCACTGTAGAATAGTGGCGTTTATCGCTATTATGGAGTAGGCATGGCGTCCAAGAACTCTGGCATCAAAATCAGCGCAGTCATTCCCGCTTACAATGCGGAGCGTTTTTTGCCACGCTGTCTCAAGTCCGTCTTTGCGCAGACACTCAAGCCGTATGAGGTCATCGTCGTCGATGACGGCTCCACCGACAACACAGCGGCACTGGCTGAGCAGTTGGGCGCCAAAGTAATCCGCCGTCAGAATGGCGGGATAGCGGACGCTAGAAACACCGGAATCCAAAATGCTTCCTGCGAATGGATCGCAATGCTGGATGTGGACGATCTGTGGGCGCCGGAGAAACTGGAACGTCAGTCTGCCTGCATTCAATCCGATACCGTGCTGTTGTACACCGGCATCAGGATCTTCGATGATAGCGGCGTTCGTTCAGTGCATCCCGCAGTCGACGCAATCTCGGCGAAAAAGATGTTGCGCTATTGTAATTCGATTACGCCCTCGTCTGTCATGGTCAGGCGCGATACGTTCATGCAAGTTGGAGGTTTCCGCAAAGGTATTAACGCCTGCGAGGACTGGGGATTGTGGTTCCGCATGCGGCCGCTGGGGCAGTTCGTAGCTGTTCCAGACGCTCTGACGGACTACTATGTTCACCCCCATAGTCTCAGCTCCGATCCGGAAAAAATGCTGCAAGGTGCCGAGGTGATCATCAATATGACGCTGACTGATGATCTGCGGGGCTTGAACCGCTGGGCCTGGAAGCGTCGAATTCGCGCGGTGCAGTTGCACAGCGCTGGACTGATTGCACGGGATAACGGGCTTAGCAGTGAACTTCGCTATCTGTTCCGGTCGCTGTGTGAATGGCCCTCTCCCTTTTGGCAGCCACGCCGCTTTGCCACGTTTCTGATAAGCGCAAGAAACCAGCTTCGCGGGCGAAGAGGAATTCTATGAATCGCGTCTCAGACCGGGGAATCTGGATTGAATCCGATGTTCCCTTAACCAGCACACTTCAGTGGTCAATACCGTTACGGTTGGTGCAGGCTGTCAGCACAGGTGAAACCGATGATCTGGGCAGCGTCTCGCCGCTCCTGGCAGGCAATCTGGAAACCATCCGCGATATTTACGCCGCTTGGATTCCCGGCCACCAGGTGCCGCTGAAATTTGTGTTGTCCTCCGATGAGGTTGCTACGGCCAGCGGCGTATCGCTCTTCTTTTCCTGCGGCGTAGACAGTTTCTATTCCCTCATCAAGCACCGGGACGAGATAGATAATCTGGTGTTGATTCACGGTTTTGATATTCCCTTGGCAAATATAGAGGCATTTGCGCTGGTTGAAGCGCAGGCCCGTGAGGCGGCCCGCCTTTTCAGCAAACGCCTGATCGTGGTAAGGACCAATCTGCATTTTGAGCAGCCCGGCGTTCCCGGCGGTTGGGGGATGTATTGCGGTGCGGCGCTTGCGGCTGTCGCGTATGCGCTCGCGCCCAATCACGGTAAGGTATACATAGCATCATCCTACCCGTATGCCGATTTGCACCCGTGGGGATCACATCCACTGCTGGACCCGCGTTGGTCAACCGAGACTGTCCAGATCGTTCACGATGGCGGGGAAACCCGCATGGATAAGTTGCGTGTAATAATTCAGTACCCCGAAGCATTGTCGCGGTTACGTGTCTGTTGGGAGAGCCTAGGTAACTACAACTGTGGCCTCTGCGAAAAGTGCGTAAGGACCATGCTGGCCTTGCGCGCCCTCGGCGTCGATCGCTGCACCGCGTTTCCAGATACCCTCACTCCGGGACTCGTGCGTCGGCAGGAAATCAGCCACCATTGTGTGGATCTTTGGCGGGAACTGCTTTGCCCCGGACTTCCGCCGGCACTATATGCTGCTGCACAGTCGGCCATCCACAGTTGCGATGCCGGCCTACCGCCCCGCACAGGCAGATGGAAGCGGGGTGTCAAACGCTGGCTCTACGCCGTACGCAACGCCGGAAGGGCCCTGATGGCGCCGATCGATCCATCTTGAAGTTTAGTATTGCCTCGATTGTTGTTTAATCGTCTATATTTGCATTATTATTTTTGCCTTCAGGGAGTAACCGATGAACCGCGTGACGGACCAGGGTATTTGGATTGAATCCGATGTGCCTTTAGTCAATTTGCAAGAGTGGTCGCTACCCTTACGGTTGGTGAAGGCTGTCGCCGAGGGAATACCTGCGAACTTGGATAGAGTCTCGCCACGCCTGGCGGGCAACCTCGAGACAATCCGCGATATCTACGCTGTTTGGATTCCCGGCCACAAGATACCGTTGAACTTTGAACTCTCCAGTGATACCGCTGTTCCTGAAAAAGGTGTATCGCTTTTCTTTTCGGGTGGAGTAGATAGTTTCTTCTCTCTTATCAAGCACCGGGATGAGATAGACAATCTGGTGCTGATTCATGGCTTTGAGGTTCCCTTGGCGGAAACAAAGACGTTTGAGCTGGCCTTGGAGCAGGCTCGAGAGGTGGCCCGCCTCTTCAGCAAGCGTCTGATCGTGGTAAGGACTAATCTGCATTGGGAAGAATCAAGTCTGTATAAAGATCCCCCCCGGATTCCCTTCGATTGGGAGATGTACGGCGGTGCGGCGCTTGCGGCCATCGCTCTTGCGCTCGTTCCTATGCATAGGAAGGTGTATATCGCATCGACATACCCTTATGCCGATTTGCATCCGCACGCATCACACCCGCTGCTTGATCCGCTCTGGTCTACTGAGGCAGTGCAGATCGTCCACGATGGTGGGGAGACCCGCCTGAATAAGTTGCGCGTGGTGATTCAATATCCCGAGGCATTGTCGCGGCTACGTGTCTGTTGGGAGAACCTGGGCAACTACAACTGCGGGCTCTGTAAAAAGTGCATTGTGACTATGCTGGAGTTGCGCGCCCTTGGTGTCGATCGCTGCGCCGCGTTTCCAGATACCCTCACGCCGGAACTCGTGCGCGCGCAAGAACTCTATAACAGTTCATCAATTTGGCATTGGAGAGATTTGCTTCGTTCTGATCTTCCGCCGTCCTTGCACGCCGCTGTGCGATCGGCCATCCATAGCTACGAGACCGGCCTGCCGCCGCGCACAGGCAAATGGAAGCGGGGTGTCAAACGCTGGCTCTACGCCGCGCGCAACGCCGGAAGGGCCTTGATGGCGCCGATCGATCGTTTCTGAAGGCATGGAGTCCGGTTATGACCAGGCAGATTGTTCTCGAACCCGGAAGTTATGATTGCCAGAATCTGGGCGATGTGGCCATGATGCAGGTTGCCGTCGCTCGCCTCAGCGAATTGTGGCCCCGTGCTGAGATTGGGGTTATAACTAGTCGCCCGGACCGTCTCTTGCGCTTTTGTCCTTCAGTTGTGCCCATCTCTGCGGAGCTGCGCAACGACTGGCTATCGGGCCGGTCTCTGATTGGTGGTCTGCATCGAAGGCTGCCTTTGAGAATCTCGATTCCTTTGCAGAGGCTTGAGAAACTCCTATGGTTTCGGTGTCCACTGGTGACAGACCTTGGTGTCCGCCTTAAGGCGATGATTAAACGCAGGCTGATCTCTTCACCTTCCAGCTTTCGCAAACGGTTGACCGGCGCCGATTTTTTAGTGGTTAGCGGCATGGGCGGTTTCAACGATGCATTTGCTGATTCCGCTTGCCCGCTCCTGGATGAGTTGGAGTTTGCCTTGCAGGCCGGCGTTCCGGTGGTGGCCTTTGGCCAGGGCGTTGGCCCGATAACAAATCCTGAGCTGCTGGCAAGGGCCCGGTCCGTGCTTCCCCGGCTCACGTTGATTAGTCTGCGTGAAGGTTTTACAGGCTTGCCTCTTCTTGAGTCTTTCGGCATGCCCAGGAACAGAATCCATCTTACGGGAGATGACGCCATTGAACTCGCATATCGGCTCCGTCCAGATGTTATGGGAGGTAGGATCGGCATCAACTTGCGTCTTGCCGACTATGCGGAAGCTGGCGAAGAAATGGTAGACAAGCTTCGCCAACCGTTGCTGCACGCTGCCCAGACACTGAACTCCTCATTAGTTCCAGTGCCCATATCGTTTCACGAGAGTGACTCGGATGTGGAGGCTAACAGGAAATTACTGGATAGCCAGAGCTTGATGTCTCAGGAATCAATCGAAACTCCAGAGGATGTTATTCATCAGATTGGAAAATGCCGTGTCGTGGTGACAGGTAGTTACCATGGAGGAGTTTTTGCTTTAGCTCAGGGCATACCGGTAGTTGGCTTGGTGCACTCCCCTTACTATGAACAGAAATTCACCGGCCTCCAAAAACAATTTCCTGGAGGATGCCGAATACTCGACTTCAGGCGGCTAGTCAAGCCCGTCGAGATTCAGGATGCAATCCACGGCGCATGGAAGTCCGCGGAGCAGGTAAGAGAATCGCTGCTCAGCGTTGCTGCTCGCCAGATCGAACTTAGCCGTGCGGCTTATCAGGCTGCGCGCAGGCTCTGTCCGCTGGAATCTTAATGTCGCTGTTTTCGGGGCAATTATCTTGCAACCCTTGCGCGCTTCACAAACTTCCTCACCTTAGCAGCGTCCTTGCGGCCCGGCGAGGCCTCGACGCCGGAGACTACGTCTACGCCCCATGGTCGCAGTGTAGCGATAGCCTCAGCCACATTGGCTGGGCTCAGCCCTCCCGCGGCAACAAGACATTTTTGAGCTTTCGCATGATGGAAAAGGGCTTTTCGCGCTGCTGCCCAATCGAAGGTTGTTCCCGTACCACCTGCGGCCGTGGTAGTCCGTGAGTCCACTAGCACCGAGTCCACATGTTGGTTCGAAGTGTACTCCGCAAGCAGGGCTGCGCACTGCGCCGACGTTTGCTCATCAAAGTGGATCACGCATAAAATGCGCACTTCCGCCCCCAGTCGCTCGCGCAGCCTTGCCGGCAGCTCTGGGTTCGCGTCGAAGTGCAGTTGCACTCCAGTCAGGCCGCAGGCTTCAACCGTGGAGACGATTTCTTCCACTCCCGCATCCACGAATACGCCGATCTTCTCTATAGTGACCGGCAAACGCGGAACAATGGCTGCCACCTGCTCTGCCGTCACCCGCCGCGGGCTGGGCGCAAACACGAACCCAACTGCATCTGCTCCGGCTTCAGCAGCCAGCAGCGCATCCTCGAGCGAAGTATTGCCGCAGATTTTTATCCAGATGCTCATCCGCCTACTCCGGCAAGCAACTCCGCCAGCGCCGCGCCGGGGTCGGGTTGCCGCATCAGGCTTTCTCCGATCAGAAATGCATCGAATCCCGCCGTGCGCAGCCGCATCAGATCTTCTGGCGTCGCGATCCCGCTCTCGGCCACGCGCACCACAGTAGACGGAATCCGACTCACCAGTTCGAGTGAGGTTTCGACGCGCACCTCGAATGTTTTCAGGTCGCGATTGTTTACACCAATCGCATCAGCGCCTCTCTCCCCCAGCGCATCTAACGCGCGATCCAGTTCCTCACCCGTGTGCACCTCAACCAGCACATCCAGTGAAAAGCTGTGCGCCATCCGGGCAAAGCGCTGAAGCTCGCCATCGCTGAGCGCTGCAACAATCAGCAGAATTGCGTCCCCGTGGTGCGCGCGCGTTTCTACGATCTGGTACTCGTCCACAGTAAAGTCCTTGCGCAGACAAGGCAACGGAACCGCCGCCGAGGCCAGCTCCAGGTTACGTAGGCTTCCCTGAAAATACGGCTCGTCGGTCAATACCGAAAGCGCCGCCGCGCCTCCCGCATAGTATCGTTGGGCAATCCACTCCGCGTCGAATTCCGCGCGAATCAGTCCCTTCGATGGCGAGGCCTTCTTGATCTCGGCAATCACCGCTGTGCCCGCCGCGGCCTTCTGGCGCAATGCCGCAGCCCATCCGCGCGGCTGGTGTTGAGCAGCCATCCGCTCCAGCTCCGCCAGCGGAACGCGCGCCTTGGCCGCGGCCACTGTGGCTCGCGTCGTCGCCAGAATTGTGTCCAGATGAGTCGGCATCGTCTAGGTTGAGTATACGAAAAGGTTGCAGCGAGCTTAGAAACTGATCGTCAAACATTCATGCTTAGACAGTCAGAAGCTCAAGGCGAAATAATCTGCAAAGGCATTTTTGTGTTTTTCGGGTAGATTTTCCTCGTAAGTTATTGATACCATGATGGATAATAATAATCTGCAAGGGCAATTTCAGCATTTTTATCAGGGTTGGTCTGGGAAGTTGTTGATTCCAGGCTGGTTCCTAATTATCTGCAAGGTTTAAGTTTATTTATTTATTTTTGAGGGGGGAGGGGGGTACTCCTCAGTTGTTAGTGATCAATTGTCAGTTGTCAGTAACTGCCCGTAATTGAGTACATCGTTCATGCTTTGATTGTGCGCCGATGGAAGGTAATTATCTGCAAACTGTAAGTAATTTTCGCGGCTGATGAAAAGCGCAACTTCCGTCTGCCATAGCCAGCGCAGCTAACGTTCCATCACCATCCTCACCGCTTCTTCTGCATTTGCCGCCACGCGCACCAGCCCCCGGTTCTTCGCCTTCACGAAGCCCGCCGCAACCGCCGTGTCAAGAAAAGCCCGCAGTCCGTCCCAGTACCCTGCGGTATTGATGAGGACGCAGGGCTTCGAGTGCATGCCGAGTTGCGCCCAGGTCACAACCTCCATCATCTCGTCCATCGTGCCATAGCCGCCCGGCAACACCAGAAACGCATCGGCCAGCTCCACCTGCCGCGCCTTGCGCGCGTGCATGGAGGGCACCAGTTCCAGCCTGGTCAGCCCGGCGTGCTCGATCTCGCGGCCGGTCAGCACCCCGGGCAGCACGCCAATCACCTCCGCACCACCGGCCAGAGCCGCATCAGCCACCGCGCCCATCAGCCCCACGCAGGCTCCGCCATAGACCATTCCCAGCCCCGCGGCGGCAATGGCTGCTCCCAGCGCGCGAGCCTCGGCGGCAAATGCGGGATTGGTGCCGTTTGACGATCCGCAGAAAACCGCCACGCGGCGAACTGGTTGCTGAGAATGTGCCATCGTCTCTTCAGGATAACCGCTCGGCACGCAATCTATTCGCGCCCCAGATACTTAACCGACGTTATTTCTTCCTGCCGTTGCTTCTGTATCCGTATCTGTTGGACTTTGTCGTACTCCACAGCCGACATCACCACGGCAATGTCCCGTTCATGACGCTGAATCATCACCGTCTCCCTTTGAGCGATGTCGAGGATGGCAGCGAAGTTCTGTTTAGCGTAGGTTGCGGAGACGGCCTGTATGGATCGACCCTATCAGAAAATGTACATTTTTTTCTAAAATGGTCAATTTGGACAACAGCCTGCTCCCAAATTACAGATCATAAGAAGGATCGAGATCCCCTGTAGTCCGGCCGGCTGTCTCTATGTTGCTTACCTAGTGGTAATCTCCGGCTTGGTGTCTCCCCGGTCCCCAACTGCGAGGGACCGGGGCCACCCGCCAAGATGACCGGAGAGCAGGTTTTCCCGGTTGGAACGTCGTTGTATACTCCCCGTAATGAATTCGTTTTGAACAGGTCGTGAGGCAAAGGAATACCTAATTCGCCGAATCCTCGAGCAGGCGGATCGGGACAACACTCCTCTTTCCGAGGTCGAGAGGAACATGCTGTATTTCTCTGAAACTGACTGGACCCTGCCAAATATGATGGCGATCAGTCAGGAATTCGACCAGACTTACAACCAGGACGAGTATGAGAGGAAAATCGGTCGGCTCATTCAGCGGATTTACAATCAGCCCGGCAACAATCGTGATGACGACCGCTTGAAGGAAGCGGTGCAGCGTCTCCGGGATGAAGATCATTACCTTCTAGTGCTGATCGACGGTGCCTCCAGCAAATCCGCCAGAATGTCCCGCTGGGAAATCGCCCGACTGATTATTGCGGGGATACTCGTTTTTCCAGTACTCTTTCCCATACTCTCTTTCGTCAAGTCTCACGTATCCAATCCGACGGTTTCCAGATTGATTGGCGAGGGTGCTATCTTGGCGTTGGTGATCCTAGTGTCGTTTGTGGTTAGCCGGAGAAGGCACTCCACTGAATAAGCCTGAAAGGCCGGCCACTCGGCAGTTACTCTCCCGTCAACAGTCGCGTAACAGGAAAACACCGGCTCACTCGACGGGCGCTGTTGGGCGGGCGTACTGCTCTCTCGACCCCCGGAACAGTACACTAGACCCAGGACCTTTCCCGCCCGGACTTGCCCTTTGCAGCCTCTCGCCTACAACCTGAATCCTGAGCAGCGCGCCGCCGTCGAAGCCACTGATGGTCCGTTGCTGATCCTCGCCGGAGCAGGCTCGGGCAAGACGCGCGTCATCACCAGCCGCATCGCATGGCTTATTCGCGAGAAGGGAGTTGCCCCCGACTCTATTCTGGCCGTCACCTTCACCAACAAGGCCGCCAGCGAGATGGGCGAGCGCGTTGACCGGCTGCTCGGCCACTCCTCGCTCACCAAGCCTCTTATCTCCACCTTCCACTCCTTTTGTGTCCGCATCCTGCGCCGCGACATCGAGGCGCTGAAAGTGGGCCCTGACGGCCTCACCCGCACCTTTGCTATCTACGACGAGAACGACCAGCAGGCCGTCGTCAAGCAGGTCATGCGCCGCATGGGCCTGGACACTAAGCAGCTCAAACCGAGCGCGGTTCTGGGCCGCATCAGTTGGGCAAAAAATCACATGAAAGATCCCGAGGACTACTACCTCGAATCCAGGGATCCGAACGGCGAGCGCATTGCCCATATCTACCAGGGCTACCGCGCCGAACTGCGCAAGTGCAACGCGCTCGACTTCGACGACCTGTTGCTGGAGGCCGTCCGCCTGCTCAAAGTCTCCGCCGAAGCCCGCGAGCGCTATCAGCGCAGATACCGATATTTATTGGTCGACGAGTACCAGGACACCAACCGCCCACAATATGAGTTGATGAAGCTGCTGGCCGGCGAGCACAAAAATGTCTGTGCCGTTGGCGACGAGGACCAGAGCATCTACTCCTGGCGCGGCGCCGACATTCGCAACATTCTTGAGTTTGAAAAAGACTTTCCCAACGCCCGCATCATTCGCCTTGAGCAGAACTACCGCTCCACGCAGAACATTCTCGAGGCCGCCGGCGCGGTAGTCGCCAACAACCTCAAGCGCAAGGGAAAAAAGCTCTGGACCGATCGTCAGGGCGGCTCGATGATCGGTTACTATGACGCCCCGGACGGCGAAAACGAAGCGCTCTTCGTAGCCGACCGCATCCAGAAGTTTCTCCGCCAGGAGAACTCGTCCAAAACTCAGGACCGCGGAGCGGGGCATTGCGCTGTACTCTACCGCACCAATGCCCAATCCCGCCTTTTTGAGGAGGCTCTGCGCCGTTACAACATCTCCTACACCATGGTCGGCGGTTTCAGCTTCTACGAGCGCGCCGAGATCAAGGACCTGCTCGGTTATCTGCGCCTCATCTGCAATCCCCACGATTCCATGGCGCTGCAGCGGGTCATCAACACCCCGGCCCGCGGCATCGGTAAAACGACTCTTGAGACTCTGGAACGGCTGGCTCTGGAGACCGGTTCCTCCATCTGGGATGCGCTCTCCGCCGCCATCTCCAATCGCCTCATCCCCTCCCGTGCGCTGATAGCCCTCGAATCCTTCCGCCAGCTCATCCTCGATGCTCAGGCCATGATGGATCCTGACTTCGCCGGCAAGCTCTCCGCCGGCGTAGCCGCAACAGAGACAGACGACGCCGATACCGGCTTTGAGTTTGGCGCCTCATCAGCCGGCTCTTCCAGAACGGAAGACAAAAAGGTCCGCGCCTTTCGCAAGCCTGGTGACGCCGCCACTCTCCCCGAGCTGATTCGTTTTCTCCTCGACCGCACCGGCTACATTAAAGCTCTGGAAACCGAAGGCTCGCCGGAGGCTTTCAGCCGTATTGAAAACCTGAAGGAACTGGCCAATGCAGCCCACGATGCCGAGGTCCGTGGAGAAACCCTGGCCGAGTTTCTCGACCATGCCGCTCTGGCCTCAGATACTGACCAGTACGACCCTGACGCACGCGTCACCCTCATGACGCTACACGCTGCCAAGGGCCTGGAGTTCTCGCTGGTCTTTCTCGCTGGCCTTGAGGAGGGTCTCTTTCCCCACTCGCGCACACTCTCGAACCCCAATGAACTCGAGGAAGAGCGCCGCCTCTGCTACGTCGGCATGACCCGCGCCATGAACTCCCTCATCCTCACCCGCGCTCACTATCGCCGCCGCTTCGGCAGCGATGCCCCGGAGATGAGCATTCCCTCCCGCTTCCTTGAAGAAATCCCTGGCCGCTTGATCGAGAATCTCGGCGGCCGCTCACCCGCCCAATCCTTAGCCTGGTCAACTCCCCGCTACCCCAAAACTTCTGCCCGCCGCCCCAGCCAGGTTGCCGACTTCGCCGACCGGCATTACAACTACGAAGATGAAAATCAGGAAGCCCCGCACTCCATTGACAACATCGCCCGTTTCTTCGGCGGCAAGGGCGCCCCTGCCAAGCCCGGCTCGCTTCCGCGTCCGGTTGCGTCGACTCCCGCCATGGAGATCCCCGCATCCAACGGCGCAGTCAATCTCAAGAGGGGTCAGCGCGTCCGCCACTCGAAATACGGCGAAGGCACCATCCTCCAGCGCGAAGGCGACGGCGAAAGCGCTAAGCTCACTATCATCTTCAACAACCACGGCAAGAAAAAGCTGATGGAAAAGTTCGCCAACCTGAAGAAGATATAGTTCCCTCGTTCCCCAAAAAACAATGCGCTCCAGGCCTCTTGCCAAGAACCTGGAGCGCACAGAATCAATGAGCTGACTACTGAAAGCTGTCAGCAGGTTAGTTATTCCACCACCAGTAGATGGTCAAACAGCTCGCCGGGGGGATGTTCTGCTGATCAAAGATGGTGTCGTTGGAATGACCGCAAACGGTAACCGCCGACGGCTGGCCCATGATCAGGCAGCCGACGGAGGAGCTTGTATTGCAGACATCGCCCGGATGGATGCCGGCGGCGGGATTTGAGCCGCAGTGTGCGATTCTTCTTCCTTTGGATTGATAGTCGCCGGCGGTGAGCGCAGCATGCGACCACGCCGAAAGCACCGACTGGCTATTGCGCAGACCTTGCCCGTAGGGACCGCCGACGCTGTCGCCGATCAACATGATGGTTCTGTAGCCTACCACCGTGTGCAGCCCTTGGAAGACCCTGAACCAGGCGTCGTACCAGGGGCGGTTATCTGTCGTAGGCATGCCCGCGGGGCAGGGAGCTTCCGATGGCGACGGGACAACCTCGCAACTGTGCAGAGTCCAATAGTTCAGCACGCCGTGATTGGCCTGGCCATACCCTCCGCCCGGGGCGGGGTTGCTGTCGATATTCACCCCATCGCCCCAGTTCTGATAGGTCGTGAAGTACCACCAGTCGCCGTGAGCCTCCACCTCGCCCACCTGCACATTGTCAATAAATTGCGAAGCATAGGTGGTGAACTCCCAGGGTTGCGCCCAGTAGTACTGGGAGTTGGTAAACAGGGATCCGCCGCCGTTGGATGTAAGGCCGTTCCAGAAGAGGTTGGCGTCGTTAACCCAATTCGGATCGTCGTTGCGCACCACGTAGCGGCCCACGGTCGGATCGCCGGGAGGAATCTTCCTTTCCACCGGCAAAGTGCGGTGGATGTCCTGGACCGCAGTCTCCGGCTGTGCGCCGCCGCCCTGGTTCAAAGCCGCCGGGAGCGGGACGTTGCCGAAAGGAGCATAGAGAACAATGAGATCATCATCTGCCTCCTTCCCAGCGACCGCGCCGGTCGAGGGATTGGAATGCACCCGTGCAATAAGCCGGTAGACTGGTCCCAACTGGGCGCTTTCATTGTCGTCGTAGTAGGCGACCTCGGCCGACTGCACCTGCACATCGCCAATCTTTGTCAGCGGCTCTACCACGGCCCTCAGCGCAGCGTAGACCTGCGCCGGAGTGCGCGTCTCTCTTGCCTGGCCGCTGTTGTGGGCCGCCTTCCAATGCAGCACGAAGTCCTGGATGGTTCCCGCATTATCGACGCCCAGCAGGGCGCGCGACCCCGGTCCATAGACCAAATAGCCCTGCACCTGACGATGCACCGGGACATAGGAGAGATAGAGCATCGGTTCGGTGTGCGTAATCGCGCCGTTGGCGCCCTTCTGAGCCGTTGAACCGAGCATCGGAATGGCCTCGCCCAGCGTGTACTGCGTGTCGTCTTTGGGCAGAATGTCAGCGCGCGCAAAAACTGTGCGCGCCAGCGAACTGGCCACTGCCAGATGCGGATTATTGGCCGCGACGAACCTCTCCGTCTTCAGTTGTTCCAGTTGGGGACTGATCTCGGCCTCGCCGGTTTGCGCGTGCCAGTATGCCAGAACCCGATCCTCCTCGACCACTCCGGTTAACTGCGGGGAGATGCCACGCGCGGCCAGCGCCGGCGTCCTCGTGAGTGGTTGGATCGTCAGCTTGTGGTGTCCCGGCGGAAGCTGTGCGTCGATCTTGTTCAGCGTGTCCGTCAGGAACGCCGTAGGCGGAGCTTGCGCCGTCAGCTTCAGAATTGGCAGAGTGTTGGGAATTCTGGGAATCAGCGTGTTGGGGAAGTCGATCTTGCCGCCCTGCTGCGCGGCTACTGGCGCTGTCATTTGCAGCTTTGGGGCGGGCTTTTGAGCCATCGCGGATACCGTGATTGCCATCATCACGGCCAGCGAAGTCATTCGGATTGCAACCATTGCTGGTCCAGTCCGAGGGGGAGAAAACTTACCTTTGCTCATGGTTTGATCCTTTCTGAATGCTCCCTTTAGGGGGCGTACAAATAGTGAATCATGCAGAATGACACCGTCAAGAATTAGTTTTTATGTTATGGAGAAGTTCTCAATTATTCTTCTACATAGACTGTCCCAACTCTCCGTTTTTCTTGCCATTAATGACTTTTCGCGCAGTCATAGACCCTCCGGTAGAACGCAATATTCTCCTCCCCCGCGCTTTGCTCGGGGTCATCGATTCTCTCCCCTTCGCCAACCCGCTCCCCCTGCGATACCATAAAGTCAAGATCGGATACGCCTATGTTCGTCGTTGTCTGGCAGTTCGAGATTGCCGAGGATAAAATTGCCGCCTTCGAGGCCGCCTATTCTCCTCAGGGCGCGTGGGCGCAGCTCTTTGGCGCCTCGCCCGAGTACCGGGGCACGGAGCTGCTGCGCGACGCCTACATCCCCGGCAATTACCTCACCATCGATCGTTGGGCCAGCGAAGAGGCCTTCCGCGCCTTCCGCAAGGACCACGATGCCGAATACGAGAAGCTCGACCGCGCCTGCGACGAGCTCACCAGCCGCGAGATCCGCATCGGCGCCTACACGGTCTGAGTCGCGTTTCTCTTTACTCTATGAGTTGAACGTTCCGGCTGAACTCCGCGCCCGCCATATACAGGATGCCCCTGTCGAAGGTGACTAACACACATCTCTCCTTGATCGCCAGTCCTAAAAGATATGCATCGGTCACCTGTTGATGGCCGCGGACGCGCGATGCGAACGGAGCGGTTAGGGTTACCCAACTTTCATTGATAGGGCAATACCAATAGTCGTCACGTTCCTTGAGCATCTGAAGAATAGTGATTGCGTGCTCCAAAGTATATGGACCGGGGCGAAATGCGGGATTGGTCGTTACGCGCAAAAATCCCGCCTCCGTCAAGGAACAAATGCCCAGTCGCTCTCTGCCGGAGGAAGTAAACCACTTCCGCGCCTTCTGGTGATGCTGGTGCTCGGAATCCGTAAGCGCGATCAAGACGTTCAGATCAAGCAAACTTTTTAGGATCAAACTCTTCCTCCTCGAGTTTCTTCACCATCTCGTCGGTAATAACCCTCCCGGACCCAGACGGAGGAAACATAGGAAAACCGTCTGGAGAAAATATGATTTCGGGTTTAGGTTCCGGAGCCGTCTTCGCCTTGCAGATCAGTTCGTCGATAGCCGCGCTGAGCGTGAGTCCCCGTGCATGGGCGTAATAGCTGGCAAAGGTATGGGTCTCGTCATTCAGTGTGATTGTGGTTCTCATGTCCTCATTCTACATCAATATAGAAAATGATGCAGTTATGATTATTGATGCAGATTGCGAAATTTGGCCGCATGGTTCAATACTTTCCCATTTCTTCGCCATTTTTTTCTGGCTATGTCTATCTCGCCCTGCTACAATCCCTTCGTAACGCGTTCCTTGCCTTGGATTTATCTCACCCTTCCTTGAAGGGGAGCAGGCGCGGAGTGCCGAAGGAGCCCCCCATGGCAACAGCCGATGACCGCACCAAAGCCGTAGAACTTGCCCTTGCGCAGATCGAAAAACAGTTTGGAAAAGGGTCGATTGTCCGGCTCGGCTCCAAAGAAGCTCTCGTCCCCATTGCCGTCATCTCTACCGGCTCCATCAGCTTTGACGCCGCTCTGGGCGTCGGTGGCATTCCCCGCGGCCGCGTCACCGAGGTCTTCGGCCCCGAGTCCTCCGGCAAGACCACCATCACATTGCAGATCATCGCCGAGGCGCAAAAAGCGGGCGGCCTCGCCGCCTTTGTCGACGCCGAGCACGCCCTCGACCCCGCCTACGCGCGCAAACTGGGTGTAGACATAGACAACCTCCTCGTCTCGCAGCCCGACTCGGGCGAGCAGGCTCTGGAAATCACCGAAGCCCTGGTCAGGAGTGGCGCCATCGACGTGCTGGTCGTCGATTCCGTCGCCGCCCTGGTCCCCAAAGCCGAGCTCGACGGCGAGATGGGCGAATCCCACATGGGCCTCCAGGCCCGCCTCATGTCCCAGGCCCTGCGCAAGCTCACCGGCACCGTCTCCAAATCCCGCACCGCTCTCATCTTCATCAATCAGATTCGCGAAAAGATCGGCGTCATGTTCGGCAATCCTGAAACCACCACCGGCGGCCGCGCCCTCAAGTTCTACTCCTCGGTCCGCGTTGACATCCGCCGCATCGCCGCCATCAAGGATGGCGAGGCCGTCACCGGCAACCGCACCAAGGTCAAGATCGTCAAAAACAAGGTCGCCGCGCCCTTCCGCGAAGCCGAGTTCGACATCCTCTACGGCGAGGGCATCAGCAAAGAGGGCGACGTCCTCGACCTGGCCGTGGTCCACAACATCGTCGAGAAATCCGGCGCATGGTATGCCTACGCCGGCGAGCGCATCGGCCAGGGACGCGAAAACACTCGCGCCTACCTTCGCGATAATAAAGACATCTTCGCCAAGCTCGACGCCGAGCTGCGCAAGCGCCTCAACATCGGCGCCGTCAAGGCCGATATCCCCGAAGTCCCCGCCGCTGGCCCCGCCGAAGCCAAGGAAGCCGTGAAGCCGCGCAAAGGTGCAGGCACTTCCGCGTCCAGCTAAACTCCAAGGTCCGATAATCAGGACCCGAGGTACTCGCTGTGGAAATATAGATCATAATTTCGGGTATGGACAGCTCCTATGATGCGATGTCTACGAGAAGTTGGCCTATTACCATAGAGTTACGCACATTAGGTTGTTTCTGATTCTGGTATGGGCTTTTCTTGATATGATCTGACAGCATGGGTGCGATTGCGGATCATCGAGACGGTATCGGAACTGAAACACCGTTGTCACTACCTTCAGAGACGAAGCCCGGGCTATTGGATGTATATTTCTCTGCTGACGTTGAAACGGATGGTCCTATTCCTGGACCGTTCTCTATGTTGTCGTTTGGTTTAGTTGTCGCGGGAACATTTGATGGTGAGACTTTCGAGCGACCCGCGAACTACGCCCAAAGTTTTTACCGTGAGCTTCAACCTGTATCGGATGAGTTCCAAATCGATGCACTTCATGTCAATGGGCTAGATCGCGATCGACTTCTAAGGGAGGGTACACTTCCCGCTACTGCTATGACTGAAGCCGCACAATGGGTTGGAAAGATTGCAGGTACAGGGCGGCCTATACTTGTTGCATATCCACTCAGCTTTGACTGGAATTTTCTTTACTGGTATTTTATCCGATTCTCTAAGATTGGTTCGCCTTTTAATCATTCGCAATGTTTTGATATTAAAACAGCTTTTGCGGTTAAAGCGCACATTCCAATTGCTTCTGCTGGGCGCAGAAGGCTTATGCCAAGCCTTCGTTCGAGCGGTGTACACACGCATAATGCGCTCGATGATGCAATAGAACAGGCTCAGGTATTTGCAAACTTGTTTGAATGGGATGGGAATCATGGGCAAAGTTATTGACGGACGACGGCAATTTTCGGACGAACGCTTTCAACTGTTAAGGAATTCCCTGGATAAAGCCGAGGAGATTTGTGGCGATAAGGCATGTGTGTACGCTACGGGATCGTTTGGAAGACGTGAAGCAAGTAAGTATAGCGATATCGATCTTTTCATTGTATCTTTGAGTGACTACGACGAGGGGAAGAGGATAGAACGTAGTCATCTATCGAAGCTGAATGAGATATTGCTGAAAGCCGAATTAATCCGTGCGTCTCGGGAAATGCAATTTCCAGAGTTTTCTAAAGATGGGCAATTCCTTGAGCTTCACACCGCAAGGAAGCTTATCCAATCAACAGGTAATCAGTATGATGATGCTGAGAACACGTTTACGGCAAGACTACTACTCATGCTTGAAAGCAAGCCGCTTGTGGGGAAAGAAGTCCACGCACAGGTTATTGATGAAGTGATAGAGAGATACTGGCGTGAATTTCCAGATTATTATGATTGTTTCATGCCAGCATATTTGGCCAATGACATTCTTCGATATTGGCGTACACTCTGTTTGAACTATGAGGCTAATACTCCTGTATTACCGCCTAGCGAAAGAACATCGCGTGATCGAGCAAAACGCAAAATCAAGAATTATAAACTGAAACATAGCCGTATGCTAACTTGTTACTCAGCTGTGCTTTACCTTTTATTTGTCTATGATAGAAATAAGACCGTTAGACCTGAGGACGCTCAGATAATGGTCTCTTTGACTCCAACTCAACGCATAGAATTTGTGGAAAATGCACTGGTTGATTCAGCGTATGCGTCTTTTATAAAAGAGTTTCTCGAAAAGTATGAACGTTTCTTAGAAGTAACTTGTGCGTCTGAAGAAGATTTAATTGTGCTTTTTACGCTTGATGCAGAAGCTCGTAAGCTGATTGACGAGCAATCCGATTTCGGAGACTTAGCTTACAAGATTCTTTACTCTATTGGTCACGAAAATTGTCTTTATCGACGGCTCGTCATCTGATTGTTCGACAGATGGCGCAGGTCCAAAGTGATTATATCTGGGTGCCCCAGCTCCGGATTTTCGGACCTGGGATTGTGCCACTATCGCCGCCCATGCCCGTGCACGTACAACAGCATCCGCAACAGCAGCAGTAAAACCGCAAACACCACCACGCACACAAGCATCCACCGGCCTGTGCGCGGCTTTGCTTTGCGGGATTGGTTTCTGCGGCTCATAAGCAAGCGAATCCATTTTATCGCGCAACGCCCTTTTTCTCTCCGCTCAACGCAAAACCTTCGTCCGAAATCCCGTAATCCTCGCTCCTGATAGAATGAAATCTGCAGCACTGTGCGGCAAAATGTTTTATTTCTCTCCCTCTACCCCAGGTCTTCGTCGACCGAACCAACAGAAGGAAAAGCTCTCCTTTGACCCAGACGATACGCAATATCGCCATCATCGCTCACGTCGACCACGGCAAAACCACCCTGGTCGACGCCATGCTGCGCCAGTCCGGCACCTTCCGCGCCAACGAGCAGGTGGCCGAGCGCGTCATGGACTCCAACGAGCTGGAGCGCGAGCGGGGCATCACCATCCTGGCCAAAAACACCGCCATCAATTTCGCCGGCGGCAAAATCAACATCGTTGACACGCCCGGTCACGCCGATTTTGGCGGCGAGGTGGAGCGCGCGCTCAAGATGGTCGACGGCGTCATGCTCCTCGTCGACGCCGCCGAGGGCCCGCTTCCTCAAACGCGCTACGTTCTGGCCAAGGCTCTCGAGGCCAAGCTCAAGCCCATCGTGGTCATCAACAAAATCGACCGCCCCGACGCCCGCCCTCAGGAAGTCCTGAACGAAATCTACGACCTCTTCATCGACCTCGACGCCGACGAATCGCAACTCGACTTTCCCGTGCTCTACGCGATAGCTAAAGCAGGCACGGCGACCCTCGATCCGGCCAAACCCGGCGAAAATCTCCAGCCGCTCTTTGAAACCATCGTCTCCACCATTCCGCCTGCCACCGGCGACGCCGACGGCACATTGCAAATTCTCGTCACCAACCTCGATTACTCAGATTACTTTGGCCGCATCGCCATCTGCCGCGTCTTCCAGGGCACGCTTCACTTCGGCGACGACGTCACCATCTCCAAGCGCGACGGCTCGCTACAGAAGACGCGCATCACCAAGCTCTTCACCTTCAGCGGCCTCAAGCGCATCGAGATTACCGAGACCGTCATGGGTGACATCGTCGCCGTGGCCGGCGTCGAGGGCATCACCATCGGCGAAACCATCACCAGCGTCGAAAACCCCTCGCCGCTTCCGCTCATCGTCATCGACGAGCCCACCATCGCCATTCAGTTCAGCGTCAACAATTCGCCCTTCGCCGGCCGCGAGGGCAACTACGTCACCAGCCGCAACCTGCGCGAGCGTTTGGAAAAAGAGCTGCTCACCAACGTTTCCATTCGCGTCGAAGACACCGGCTCGCCCGACAGCTTCAAAGTGCTGGGCCGCGGCGAGCTGCAGCTGGCGATTCTCATCGAGATGATGCGCCGCGAGGGCTTCGAGCTCTCCGCCGGCCGCCCCGAGATCGTCACCAAGATTGTGGACGGCGTGCGCATGGAGCCGGTCGAGCATCTCACCATCGACGTGCCCGACGCCTACACCGGCACGGTGATCGAAAAGCTCGGCCCGCGCAAGGGCGAGATGACCAAGATGCACAATCACGGCTCCGGTCGCGTGCGCCTGGAGTTTCGCGTGCCCAGCCGCGGCCTCATCGGCCTGCGCAGCGAGATGCTCACCGAGACCCGCGGCACCATCGTCATGAATTCACTCTTCGACGGTTACATCCCCTACCAGGGCGAAATTCCCCAGCGCCCCACCGGCGCTCTGGTCGCCGACCGCCTCGGCCTCACCACCACCTACTCGCTCAACGGCCTGCAGGAGCGCGGCATCCTGTTTGTCGGCCCCGGCATTGAGGTCTACGAGGGAATGGTCATCGGCGAGCACTCGCGCGACAAGGACCTCGACGTCAACGTGGTCCGCGAAAAGAAGCTGACCAACATGCGCGCCTCCACTGCCGACGATGCCATTCGCCTCGTCCCCTACATCACGCTCAACCTCGAGCAGGCCATCGAATTCATCGCCGATGATGAGATGGTCGAGGTCACGCCCAAATCTCTCCGCCTGCGCAAAAAAATCCTGCAGCAGAATCGCCGCCCCAAGCGCTGGGAAAAGAGCGGCGAGTGAACGACGCTTTGTATCAGTTGGCGATGAAGTGATATGGACTATGGAACACGCATATAAGGTGCGAGCTTAAGGACGAATACGGCCTTCGACCGCATTGAGTTTGAATGTGGACAGGACACTTGATTTTTGTATGGGACAGGGTTGAACAAATAAATCAGAGTGATAATGTGATCTGACCGGCAACACCGTTATAGAACATTGTACATACCTGCAAAATATCCCTGCCGATGATTGCTATGAGCCCTTGCGACGCGAGATTTGCGCCCATAGCGCGAGGCGCTCCGAATGCGATTCCTGCGGGAAGAACAATTTGTATGGGATACAAATTGCATGGATGGCCCACGTGAGATGCGGAGGTCATTTGGCCTACATCTACAACAGGAAGCTTCATATCCTTCGCAGCCTGCTCATCGATACAGGAAATGGTAGCTCCTGTATCAATAAGAGCGAGTCCAACCTTCATAGATGGCACCGGCTTGCCCTGTTGAATGAGAGCTTGCGCCATATTGTGCTCAAGGCCAACAGAAACCTGTAGAACGGGTCCTCTCTGTTGAAGAGCTAGGCCTGCAGGAACCTGAATTTGTTTACCATCAGCCCCTGTTGCTTGACCCGCTATCTGGACGTGAAATGTTGGCATTTAGAATCCCCAGAGTGAGCGCTGGAACAGAAATCTCCATTTGTATATCGGAAGGGCGGCGTATTAAGACGTCGTCCAGTCCGTGCTTCAATGCTGCCCCCTGCAACGCATCATTCATGCTGTCGTACGCTCCCGTGATTTCCTCGCCCTTGATCACGAGATATCTCCCACCATACAGTCGAAGAAGTTCATCGCGATGAGATTCGAGATACTTGCGCTCAATGTCCAGCATAGAAGGAACCCCTGGTAAAATTTGATGCCACTTCAGGCTTAGCAGGTTGTGAACCGAAGATTATCACTTTCTCTGAGAATAGTCTAACGCAAGCCGCTCGGTCATTTCGGTGATTGTCCATGTGCGACTAGAGATTTTTTTCTTTTTGTGGTTATGTCGTGTTAGCGCCTTGTATCAGGTAGAAGTTACAATACGCAAGTCATAGATAACAGATGGCTTGTAGGCTTTTCGCTCCTCTATCTGTTTCCTCCCCTCACCGCCGGAAAATCGCAGTCACCGCCACTTCAATCACCGCGAACAGCACGCTAACCGCCGCCAGAAACCCTTTGGCCCTCTGCCAGTTCTGCTCGTGCCGCTCCATGCGACGTTCCAGGTCGGCGACCCGCCCGCCGTTGCCGTCGCCCGTGAGATTCGTCATCTGCGTCTTCAGCACGCTCAAGTCGCTCAGCACCTGCGCTTCGAATTCATTCATCATTCGCATCAGCCAAGCTCCATCCGTCCATCGTCCCCAAAAATCGTTCACCATCACAACGGCAGATTGATGAACAATGCCGTTGAGAACTCCGAGTAATTCGGCGGCGTCGCACCGTCGAACATCCGGATATAAAATCTGTCATTCGCGCTAATGCGTGAAAACGTCATCGCCGCTTGCGTCGACCGCATCACCAGAGCCGGGTCCGTGCCCGCCATGAAGTCAAAGTCCCTCGTCCGGACCTCGAACCCTCCTCCCGTGGGCGGCGTCACTCCGGCATTCACCGTCACCGTCGTTCCTGTCACCGCCGTCACCGTCAGGCCATTGAGATTGGCCAACACCGTCGGCGCAACCGGCGCAGGCAGCCATGCATCCGCCGGCACCGTCGTGCTGGTCTTGATCGCCAGATCGTCGGCCCAGTCGTTGGCGAAAGCGATCGCATACTCCACCAGCTCCGGATAGCTCGCCCTGTAGCTCACCTTGACCGTCCGCACCACCACTTGCGCGTTCAGGCTCGTCGATGGCGCATTCAGCAGCAGCTCATCGCCCGGCCACACATCGGTTGCGAAACTGAACCTGGTCCCCTTGTACGTGCCGCTCCACAACGCGCTTACACTGGCCGCCGCCTGCTCCATCGCCAGCGCCGCATTGCGGCAATCGCCCGAGCTGCGCGCCGGAGGATTGGTCACCGACCCGATCCACGCAGCCTCTGTCGGCATCCCCGCCGCGGCCAGCGCCGCCTGGTTAGCGGCATTCACCGCTCGCCCCACCGCTCTGCCGATTGTCCTGTAACTCACCGCAACCTGCTCGCCTGCCACCGGCGCATATCCGGTATAAAACACCAGCTTCCCCGTCCGCTCCATGTGGCACTCGGCAGCTTCGCCCGTCGTGCCAAGCGTCCGGGTATACGGACCTCCGCCCGGCGGCGTACTCACCACCCAACCCGAACCCAAACTCGTCAAATGCATCGCCCGCATCGTTCCAATCAAATTAATGCTGCTCGCCGCCACCACAGTGCACGCAGTGGGAAGGCTGCCGACCGCTCCGTCATAGAGCGTCACCGGCATCCCGCCCACTCCGTCGACAAACTGCTGAATCTCCATCTGTATGTTGCCCGCTGCCGCAATCAACTGCCCGCCGGCCGTAATCGCCCCGCTGTCTCCAAAGGAGCGATAGATGGCCAACTCGCGCTCGTTCTCTGCGCAATGCACTCGCACGCGCAATGTATATTGATAAGCCGGATTGATGGCATACGTAGTTCCCACCGCGCTTCCATTAACGAGCGGCTGCAACGTGACGGCTCCCGTGCCCCCCTGCGCCGTCATCTGAAAACCCGCAATGCACGCGGCCTGCGTGTCCCTGCCAACGAAGAATCCAGCCAGCGTCCCCGTGCTGCCCGCGGCAATTGTCACGCCCACCGCCTCCAGCAACAGCGTTCCGCCCATCTCCACCGGATCAAGCCAGGCCAGCAGCGTCTCCCCGTCGATTCCGTTGCCGCCGTTGATCGTCACTCCGCCTGCGCCCAGCGTCAGATAGCCCGCCCCGCCCGTCACGCCCCACACTTGTTCGTTGATCTGCGCCTCGTTGAAGAGCTCGCTGATGATCGTGGCTTTGGATGAAGCGGGAAAGAACGGATCTGCCGTCAGGTAAAACTGCGTCGTCGTCCCGTCACCCTGAAAGTATTCGGTCACGTAAGCCGCCGGCTCATGTTCTCCGCAAACCGTCACATCGTTTGCCAGCCCGCGCTTCACGCTCGCCGTGAACGACAATGCCGCCAGGTTCAGGCTGCCGTCCGTCTCATTCAGCGGATGCACGGTCGTCTGTACAGGGGTGACCGTCAGTGCGCCATTCACCGCGCGATACGCTGCCCGCGCCATGTTGGCCACCTGCCCGGCGCTCTTGCTCCACGGTGCGCCCGGCTCAGGAACAAAGTTGCTCACCGCCGCGCTCAGCGTAAGCCCCGCCGTCGACAGCCGCGTCACTCCGGTGCGCGTCACCAATGCCGTCATCAGCGCCCCGGCGCTTTCGCCCGTTGCGCCCGCGCTGGGAGCCATCAGGTTCTGGTCCAGCAGTAGCTCGTCGCTCAATGCCTGAATCGCAATCCGGTAGCGCGGCCCCTCGATAGCCAGCCCCGCATACTCCGGCAGCGGGCTCACCGCAATGTACCCCGTAAAGTAGTACGTCCCATCGTCGCCCGTCACTGCGATCGTCTGATTACGTATGGGCATCGCCAAGCTGCCGTTGGTCGCCAGGCTCAGCCAAAGTTGACACACAGAGGGCTCGTTCAGTTTGCGTTCAATCGTCAACGGCCGCGCCGCATCCAGCGTGGCCGTATAATCTTGCCCGTTGATCGTGATCTTCATCGTGACCTGCTGACTTGCTAACTCGCTGGGTGCCCCACCCTCGCCGCGCTTTTATTTTTGCGGCATCGGGGTCCCCGGTGAGCGATTGTTGCTCACTGGGGTGATCTAAGGTGGAAATCACTGATTCACTAATTCACTGATTCACTGTCTTTCTCACACCAGCGCCTTCGTCGCCGGCAAAAAGCTCCGGTAGCAAACCACTCGTTCTCCATCTAATGGATCGGTCACCGGCAGCGCCAGAAAATACCCCTTGAGCAGCACCCGCGCCAGTCCCGCCTTCTGCTTGCTGTCCAGCGGCGCCGCCGCTTCCTGTGCGCTGGACATGGTCTGCAGTCGCGGATAGTGGAAGAAGATCCGCTCTCCCTGGCTGCCTTCCATCACAAACAGCGCCGACCACTCCTGATAAAAGCTGCCGCCTTCGCGATCCACAAACCCTGTCACCGCCTGCAACTTCGCGCCCGCCGCCGGAGCGCCGCCCGGCAATGCCGCCGCCAGCGTGAGCCCCGTCGTGCCTGTCGTCGCTACGGCTGATACCAGGGCCACATTGAAGGTCACTCTCCGGATGTAATCCACATCCGTCAGCACCGTGCGCACATACGCTCCCGACACCGGCGCGCCCACAAACCCCGTCTGTCCGGTGTAATCCGCGTCCAGCGCGATGATTGATCCCGTCGAAAACTTTGCCGCATCCACCGAAGCCAGCGCGACAAATGTAGCCGTCGATCCGCTCTGCACCGTCACCGCCGTGGCCGCCTGCGAGCCATCCGCGGCCGGCGCGGCTCCGTTAGCCGGTGCCAGCAGGTTCATATGCTGCGAGCCCGTCGCCAGAGCCATGGTCAGCTTGGTCCAGCTCAGGAACTCCAAACTCACCGGCGCCTCCAGCGTCTCCCTCACCTGCTCCAGCGGACTCGCCGGAATCCCCGTCAACACCGTCGCGGTCTTGCTTCCCGCCTTGCGCGTGAACTCCTGAATCCATCCCAGGCTGATCCACGGCGCCGGCGGCGCGTCCAAACTGAATCCGCCCTGCTCCGCCGGATCGAAGATCACCGGCGTCTGCGCCGCGCGGTTCACCGGCGCAAAATACCCTCGTACCCGCCGCGCCACCGGTGCGGGAGCTGAAAACCAATTCGTCGCCATTTACTCCCCCTGCTCCTGGTAGCTGTAAACCATCACCTTCGCGGAACGGCTCAACAGGTCCCTCTGCGTCACCACCGGCCCAAACCCCGGCTCATCCCAAAACACATTTGTCAGCATCGCCGCCGGCGGAGTCGCCGTGTAGTTGAGCTTGGGAGTCCAGAAAGGCTGCACCATCGCCGTCAGCTCCTCGTCCATCTCGCTCAACAGCCGGCCGCGGTCCAAACCGCCGAAGCTTTGCGTTCCGCAGCTCTGGTAGAGAATCTCGCACTGCTCCGCCGCCATCTCCGACCCCAGATCAAAATCCACTCCCAGGCCCAGCCAGCGCAAAACAAATACGTCGTTGGGTAGCTGGCTGAATGGAGCCTCGGCCTCCTCCGCCAGAATCCCCGGCCGCACCGCTCCGCGCAGCAGGATCGTCCGCTCCGGATTGATCGCCGCCAGCCGCGTGCGCAGCGCCATATAAAACGAATCTTTCGCATTCTGCATGGAGTAAAGCTCCCTCCAGCCAACAGCAAACAGCTGACAGCTGACAGTCTTTCCCGAATAACTTTTCGATAATTGATATCAACTCGGAACTGTTAGCTGTTAGCTGACAGCTGTCGGCTGTTTCTACACCGCCTGCTGCCTGGCTTCCCGCAACATCAGCCGGTACATATACACCTGGCCGAAGGCTTCATTGGCGCCGATCGCCTCAATCAGGTAATCCTGTCCCGCCACCGTAATCGTCATCGTCATCGCAAACAACGCCTGGGCTGATTCCAAATCCATCGCATCCACCTGCTGCTGCACACCTGTCGCTGAAACCAGCAGCTCCCACTTGGACTCGCCCTTTTCCTGCCATGTGGGCCGCAGCTTGCGCATCACCACCGGGCTTATCGCCACATCGGCAAAGGCTGTCGCCACCAGCCCAACCTCCGACTGGCTGCTCGTTGTATTCGCGCCCGTCACCCGCAGAAGGGCCGTCGTTCCTGCCACGCTTCGCAGCAGGGCATCGGCCAGCATCCGCGGCGCTCCCACTGGATTGCGCGCCGCCGTATCGCTCATCCCTCACCCCAGCCTGTTCGCTACGTAGGGACGCAGCCAGGCCTGCACTGTTTCGTCCACCAGCGAACTCGAGAAATACTGCATCTGCATCGTGTCGATCTTGGTCTTGCTCGCGTTCAACGCCGGCGTTGACTGCGCGTTTCGCACAATCTGCGCGCACGCCGTCTTCACGTCGTCGCCGATCACCGCCAGCCCCGCCGTATAGGTCACCGCCGCCTCGTTGAAGGGCAGTCCCAGCAGATTCCATGGCAGCGTCAGCTCCCCGGTATTGGCGTCGTAGTCTACCGTGCTCGGATCGATCGCTGTCCACTGCCCCGGCAGCGAAAACGCCAGCGCAATCTCCACCAGCGGCTGATTTGGTAGCTCTCCCCGCCGCGGTCTTGTGTAACGGCCCTCGATGCTCACCAGCGGCGACGTCGCCGTTCCCAGCGGCGCTAGCGGCAGATAGCTCAATAGCACTGTCTGCGATTCCTTCACCACGCGCAACCGCTCCGTGTACTGGATTACATTCAGGTCCGGCCGCCTGCAGTAGCTGTTGATCAATGCCGTCGCGGCCGTAATCCAATCCGCCGTCGTCCCTGCCGGCAATCCATAATTTTGGTAATCCGCTGGCTGCAGATATGCCATACTCCACCCTTCCCTTTTGCCCGTCTGTAGAAATGCCGCGGGCGGGAACAATGCTTCCCGCTCCCGCCCACCGCCTTCAGCTCATCAGCGGGTGCCCCACCCTCGCCGCGCACTTGTTTTTGCGGCATCGGGGTCCCCAACGATAGGTCTTCGTCGTTGGGGTGATCTAGGGTGGGATTCGCTGACTCGCCGGTTCGCTCCTTACCGGTCCACCAGTACCTGGTAGTGAGCGTAGTTGGCACCCTTCACCACCACGGCGCCGAACTTGACCGCCACATACTGATAGGTCAGCGAGTTCGGCAGCCCCAGTTGGAAGACGCGTGGCGTCGGATCGCCCAGCCAGTGGTACTCGATCAGATCCTCGGTCACGATGTATGCCGGCAATACCGCCGTACCCGACCCCGGAGTGCCCGTGTAGCTCAGGCTCCAATCCGGAATCAGCGGCAGATCGCCCGCCTGCGTCGATAGCATCTTTACCCGGATTCCGCCCGTGATGTTGTCGGTATTCAGCACCACGTTGAACTCCGCCTTCATCTCCCGGTCGATCAGATCCAGCAACACCGGGTTGGCGTAGATCGCCGTAGGCCGCACATGGAAGCCGTTGTTGGCCACCATCTGCGCCACCGCCGACTTGATCCCGTCCACGATCGATGCCGTGGTGCCGATTGTGGCCGTCTGCGCGCCCGCCACGATCTGCGAAATCGCGCCCATGTACTGCGTGGTCGTCGGCGTGCTCAGGCTGGTGTCGTTGCCGTTCCACAGAGCCACGTCGTGCGCCACCATCACGCCGCTCACTGTGTCCACCAGGTCTTTGGCCTGGAGATAGGCAAACTGCTTCTGCTGGTCGCCCAGTTCAATGTCGAACAGGTTGTAGTTGATCTGCGAAACGATCGCCTTCAGCGGCACGCTCCGCTCCACTCGTGTCGGGCTCACCACCGTCGGCGAGATGCTGCGCGGATTCACAAAGCCCGCCGATCCAGGATTAGGAATCGCCGTCTCCTCGAAGAACCGCGACGGATGCCCGGTCGCCGGTACCTGCTTGATGCGCTGCCCGAAGGGGCTCGAACGCCGGCAAATGTCGAAAATCTCGGTCTGATACAACGGAACTTCGATAGCGCCCGGCCCGATATAGTCTGCTGCCGCGTGAATGTCTGCAAAGGTTGCGTTCATAGGCTCTTTCCGCCCCCTCCATGGGGCCAGTCGTCGCTCGAAGAACAGCTTCTAGCTACTAGCTTCTAGCTACTAGCTCTTCTTCCTGAGCTGTGGTCTTATCTTGGTTCTGGCAGGATTCTTCCCGAGTTATTCGTGGATCTGGATCGATTCCTTGCCACTGCTTCCCCGTCTGCTGATAATTGCAGTCCGAGTGTTCGCCAGCTTTTAGCTAGAAGCTAGTAGCTAGAAGCTGATAGCTGCCTTTCAGGCAATCGCTCCCGCCCGCAGCAGTTGCGTCTTCACCGCAATGCGCTGTTCCAGGCTCAGCCCGGCCAGCGCCGCGTCCAGGGCCCGCACGTCGATCGGACCCTCGCCGATGCCGTGTTTGGCCAGCATCTCGCTGGTCGCAGAAGGCAGCGTCCTGCGCAGCGGGTTCAACACCGTATCCGTAGCTTTTGCCTTCACCTCGGCCAGCTCCTGCTCGGCTGCAGCCAGCTTCTCCGCCAATTCCGCTTCCCTCCGGCTCTGCTCGATGGTCGCCGAGATCTTCTCTACCTCGCCGCTCAGGGCGCCTTGGCGCTCCTCCAGCCAGCTCAGCGTCCGCTCCAGTTTTGCCGTCGCGGCATCCAGCCGGTCCGCAATCTCTTGCTCTTTGTTTTCCATGCCATTCCTTTCTTCAGTTGTCAGTTGTCAGTGATCAGTTGTCAGTTGTCGGCTATCAGTTACGGTTAGCTGTTATCGAGGCATGTCTTCCCCACGGCTCTCGGTCAATGGCTTGCTGTGAACGAGTGACTGAGAACTGACAACTGACAACTGTGAACTGTTTTTCGCTAACTCGCCATGCGGAAGCTGGTGGCCCGGTAAGCCGCCTTGTCCCTGAGCAGGATTGCCGCTCCGGTAAAGGTCACACGGGTCAGCTTCCACACCTCGGCCCGCATATCTTCCACCCGCGCGTCGGCCAGCTCATAACTCATGCCCAGTGCCTCCGGCTTCTGCGCCTCGATCGCACCCGCCACCTCGGGAAAGTCCCGCGCATAGAGGTAGCCGCGCACCACCAGCCTCGGCCCCACAAGCTCCGCCTCGGTCAGCAGCCCGATCTTGCGCCGCGCGTCGTGACCGTCCCAGCCCGGACGGTAATCCACCGCCATGCCCAGCAGCGAGGGCAGAGCCTTCTCTGCCGCCGCCTGCGTCAGCATCACCCGGTGTCCGCGCGCTCCCGCCGGAGCCTTATCGCTGGCTGTATTCACCATCGTCAACACCCCTTCGAACGGCACCCGGTTGGGGTGTCCGTCCACATGGGGAATCTTTACCGCCATCGCTTCCAGTCTCATGCGCTCTCCGTCCATCCTTAGCTGCTAGCCTTCAGCCTCTGGCTACTAGCTCGTCCCTGCTTCTTCCCCTTCGCCCGCCAGCTGCGCCGCCGCTCCGTCCTGTCCCAGCGGTCCCAGCCCCCTCATCGCCCTCACTTCGTTCACCGTCAACACTCCGGCCTGCAAGAGCTGCACCTGCACCGCCAGCTCCGTCATCTCGTCCCGCGCGTTCAACTCGTTGAAGACAAACTCAAACTCCCGCCAGCCGATGCACTTGCCGAATAGATCCCGCGTGATGTGCCCGGCCAGCAGCATGGCCATGGGCGAAATCGCGCCGCGGAAGGCCTCATCGGCCATCTCCGAGGCCGTCGACTGGTTGACATCCGCCTCCAGCCCCAGCATCAATGGCGGCAATCCAAAGGCATTGGCCACCATGCGGATCAGAAACTCCTGCCACTCCAGCCGCATATCCGCGTCCGTGCCCTGCGCAAAGCGCAGCACCTCCGGCTTCTGCTCGGTCGAAATCAACGGCACACGCCCGGTGCCCTCGATCTCGTCCTGCCACCAGCGGATCAGCCGGTCATGCTGCGCTGGCGTCGCCTCGTTCAGCCACAGCGCATACTGCGCCACCGTGTTCGCCGCCAGCTTGCCCGCAAAGCGGTGCGCGCTCAAAAACTGGTTCACCGTCTCAAAGGCCACTTCCAGCGGCCCCAGCCCGAAGGGCGTAAAGCTGCGCGGGTTCATGCGCACATACATTAGCTGGTCGTCGCGCAACTCAATAGCGCTCGACTCCAGTTGCCCGGGCATCGCCTGCGCATAGCGCGGCGTCTCCGGCTGCCCGTCCCACCGCGGATTGATGCGAATCGACGCCCCGTCCACCGCCCACAGCATCGCCGGCCGCTCTCCATCGCCGGTCGGCTCCATCTCCATGGCCCCGTAGCCGCCGGTCAGCACATCCTCCATCACCTGTTCCATCAGCGTTCGAAAGCTGTCCGTGGCGTTGGGCTCTTCCAGCACCCTGCGCAGCGCGCGCAGCTTGCGCTCCGCTTGGGCCAGCTCCCCCGCCTTCACCCCGCGCCGCACCCGCACCTGCCAGTCCATGGCCGCAATGCGATCCTTGATCACGTTGATCGCCCGCCGCACCACCGGCGTCTCCGCAAACCGGCGCAGATTCACCGGCGTCGGCTTGGGCAGGTGCTGCCCCGGAAACTGGACCGGAGTTAAAATCGAGGGCAGCGCCAGCGTCCTGCGCTCCGCCTCTGCCTCCGCCGCTCCCGCCGCCATCTCCGCGCTCCGGCCATTCCCCGTCGCCTGCCGCCAGATCTCCCGCAACTGCTCCGCTACCTTCACGCGCACCTTCCTTTTTTCGCCGCTCCAAACAAAAAAGGCACAACCCCCGAAGGGGCCATGCCTCATCTTTGCCAGTGGTCAGTGATCAGTTTTCAGATGTCAGTTACCCGCGGGCATCCACTGACTTCCAACCGCTTTAACACCACAACAAAATCGATACTACCTCAAACATAGGTAATTATCTGCAAATCTGTGCTGATAATTTTCCGTTAGCTGCAATCGATACGAAAAGAACTGAAAACTGACCGCGGAGAGCTGTCTGCTGGTGAGCCTTCGGCTCGCCCTCACACTCTCAGCTCCCGCCGCGCCGTCTCCGCCACCCGCCCCAAATCCGAGGTCGTCAGCACCCGTATCTGGTTCTCCTCCATGGTTTCCACGCCAAATCTGTACATCTCCAGCCGTTCCGGCTCCTCGTCGCTCGCGCCCAGACGGGCCGCCGGCTCAACCACCGCGGTCAGCTCTAATTGAGCACGTTCCACCCGCTCCACGCCGGCCCTGAGTCCCGCCGCGGAAAAGGCCAGCACCTTGGCCATCTCCACCCCCGGCTCCAGGCTCACCGCGTGAAACATGCGCACGATTCCGTTCGGCTTGTACCCCACATCAATCCTCAGCGGGTCTCCGGGCCGCGTGTACTCCGAGGCCGCAATCCTTTTTCTCAACAGCTCCCACACCCCCGCCTGCTCAAACTCCGTCCGCATCCTGGCCTGAATCGCCGCCCTTCCGCTCAGTCTGTGTGTCTTTTCGCGCGGCAGCGGCTCCACGTACAGCCGCATCAGCTCTTCCATCCCCGCCGGCAAACTCTCCGCCAGGTATGCCTTGGGCTCGGTCAGTTGCACGTTCAGGGAGAGCGACTCCGAGAGCATCTGCATCAGCCTGCCCTCCGGATCGTTCTCCAGGCGCCGCCGCAGCTCGCTCTCCATCCCCTCCAGCAGTGCAGTGTCGGCCTCCGGATCGAGGCAGCGCACCCGCCGCCAGTCGCGGGTAAATCGGATCAGGGGCGGCTCTGGCCCGCCCGCCGGCCCGCTGCCCTGCTCGCGCAAAATCACCCCGATATGCACATACTCATTCCGCACCGCATCCGGCACATACCGGAGCAGTTGAAACTCGCATGCCCGCCGTTGACTTCCGCTACTCATCAATGTAAGTTCTCGGCCTCAGCTGTTAGCTTTTAGCTGTTAGCTTTTAGCTTTTAGCTCATAGCTCGTGGTTGCCAGTCTGCCGTTGTCCATATCCAATGCTAAAAGCTAATAGCTAAAAGCTGCCTTTCAATTCACCCTCCCCATGCTAGCTCCCCACCGCGATTCTTTCCAATCTTCTTCCTTTTTATCTCCCATCCCCACCCATTTCGGAAATGGCCTCCTGTCCGACTTCCCAAACTCCTCAATCAGCTCCCGAATCCGGCCTCGCCTGGCCAGCAGCTTCTCCACCAGCGCTTCCATTTCAGAGACGTCGCCGCCATACCACTCCGGCGGAACCTCGCCGGCCGCCGCCCACACCGTCTCCGCCGCCATCGACTCCAGCCGTGTCAGCCACGGCTCAAAGGACTCCCATCCGGCAATCTCCCTATACACGTCGTTGCGGTAATACACCCCGCGCAGCGGCAGATCCTCGAACCTCCACTCCCCGGCGTGAAAGCAGTACCCGTAGTCGATGAAGACCGCCCGGTAGCGCCGCTCCCGCTGTTTTCTGGCAAAGACCGCCTGCCTGCCATTGGCGTTGCCCGTCCACTTGTCCAAGGCCAGTATCCCGGCAAACTCGCCCAGATTTTTTACCTCCGCCATCTGCTCCTCGGGCAGGTAGTCCACCACCTGACCCGGCATCAGCCCGCCCACAAATCTTGACCCAAACTGCAATCCCGCCGCACAGCGCACCCGCGTCCGGCCCAGGTCCATCTCCAGCTCCGGCGTATTCTCGACCAGCCAGCTTGATACCTCCACCAGCTCCGTCTCCGGAGCCGTCAGCCCCGCCGCCGCCGCCAGCCTTGAAGCCAGAAACTCGTTGGCTAGCACCCGCACATGCTGCGGGTTGTTCTGAAACTTCACCACGTACACCTGGCCATCGGCGCCCAGCATCAACTGGCCCTGCGCCCCGCCCCGCATCCGCCGGATATGCTGCACCGCCAGAACCGCCAAGCTCTGCCCCCGTACCAGCCTCACTCGAATTCTATGCGCTTAGGGCAGCTTCTAGCTGTTAGCTTTTAGCTGTTAGCTAACAGCTGCCTTTCATACCAGCTCATCCCTTGCTCCCAGCCCGATCGCCATGGCCATCACCCGGTCGTCATAGCTTCCCGGCCGCGCCCCGCTCCCGCCATCCGGCCGCCGCACAAAGCTGCGGCACTCGGCCAGCAGCTTCCGGCTCTGAAAGCGCTCCGGCTCCTCTACCAGCGCCGCATCCAATCTCCCCAGCGCCGCCGGCCGGCTTACGGAGGTCGTCAGCCATCCCGCCTGACCATTCTGCTTGAAAACCCTTTCATAGCCGCAGACGCTCTCCATCAGCGCCAGAACCCCGCTGCCGTGATTGTTTCTCTCCACCACCAGCCAAGCCTGGTTGTACTCCGTGGCCAGTTTCGTCACCAGCCGCGCCAGCTCCAGTCCGCCCATGTGCCCGGCAAATTCCGCGCACTGCAATCCCGTCTCCAGCTCCAGCACCTCGGCCGCAGAGTAGTCGCCCTCGCTTCCGCCTCCGGCCGGGTCCACCGCTACCAGGTACTGCTTGCCCTTCAGCGGCGGCAACCAAATTTCCAGTTCCCCATTCAGCCGTACTTCCACCGGCTCCGTCACTGTCTTGAGCCGCGCCTCAATCGCCGCCAACTCAAAGACCGAATCCCCGCTGGCCAGAAAGCAGCTCTCGCAATCCTCCGCATACTCCTGCCGCGCCAAACCGCGAAAATCCGCCCGTATCTGCCGCCGGAATCCAATCTGCTCCAGATCCAGCCCCTTTTGAGCCATCATGTCCTTCTCTTCGTCCGTCAGGCTGGCCTCATCCACGGCCTGCGTCCGGTACTGCCGCTCCATCCACCAGGGGAAGAAGTGCCGCACCATCCCCTGCTCTCCGGCCTTCTGCCACTCCTCGTAAAAGCAGCCACCCACGCCGTCCGGCGTCGACTCCAGAATCAGCTCCGCCCCCGGCGCCATCGCCGCTCGCAGCCCCGCCAGCGTCTCCGCCGCATCGCCCGGCCAGCGCGCCAGCTCCGAGCAATGCAGATTCTGCACCGTCAATCCCCGCCCCGCGTTCCGGTCTCCCGCCGTTACCACCCGGTACTGCGAGTCCATCTCCGGAAAAACAATCTGCCGCACATTGGCCCGCGAAACCTGCAACGGCCCCGCCAGCAGCGCCTCCGGCAGACAATCCACAAAGCGGTGCACAATCCCGAAGATATCCTCGGCCGCCTCCTGGGTGTGCGCCACCTGCAGCGTCAGCGTCCCCGGCTGGGTAATGGTCTTCAGAAAAAATCGCGCCGCCGCCCAGGTCGTCAATCCCACCTGCCGCGCCTTCAAAACAATGTTTCGCGTCGCCCGCAGCCGCTCAAAGGCCCTCTGCACCGCGTTCGCTCTCAGCGGCGCCGTGATTCCCTCCCGCGTCCGCACCTGCAAAAGCTGCTCGGCCAGCTCCATCGCCACCGTCCGTCCCCGCAGGCTCGCCGGGCGATTATCCAGTATCCGCCCGAAGCGCACCAGCTCATCCAGGTCCAGTGCCTCCGCGCAAAAACCTGTTGCCGCCGCCGCGCTGCCTCCTGTTGTCTCCACCACGAATCCCCCGTTTCAACCCGCTGTGACGCCGCTCTATCCCGCCGCAATCAATCACTCTGCAAAGCGCTCTCCGGCAGGGGTGTCAAACCCCGGTCCGTCCCGTTACTGCAAGCGGATTATCTGAACGCCCCGGCTCCAAACCGCGCCTGTCGCTGTTGCCGAAAGCAGCGACTCTGTTTTCACTGCCGTACTGGCGGCCAGGTTATACGTCACACTGACATTCGTGCCGCTTGAGCATTGTCCACTCGTATTTCCAACCTGGGCCGAAGACACGGTTGCTCCATATGCTGTCGTGCCTCCGTTCTGGACCGCTTCCACGTATTGAGTTGCCGTGGCGCTTCCGCTGGATGTGGTTCCGCAGGACGTGCCATAGGTATAGCCGCTGATTTGGTAGATCCCGGCTGAGGTTGTGGTCCATACGGTTGCATAGCTGCCGGTCCCGGAACTCTCCGAAACAAGGGGTTGAATGTATACGGTGCAGGGCAGATGGTCGTATCCGTCCAGGCAGCCGAGGGTATTGCTGGCTGTCACAATCTGGCCCGAGGAATTGGTGGCCAGCCGCGCGGCTGAGGTTGGCAGGCTCTGGCTGCCCAGCACTCCGCCGCTGGTCGTCGTCACCACTCCCGCCGTGCTCAGCGGAGTGGTCACCGTCCCGCTGAATGTCGGCGAGGCAATCGTCGGCGATGTTCCCAGAACCACGCTTCCCGATCCCGTCGTGCTGGAAATCTGCGACGGCGCAATCTGCCCGCTGCTGTTGCCCAGCGGAATTCCCGCCCATGTTCCCGGCGTCCCAGCCGCCACGTTCACCCACGCCGCCACGCCGTTGGCCATAGCCGTAGAGTTCTGCTCCATATCTCCCTGCGACCACGCAAGTGAGGTGGGAGCTGCCGATGATTTGGTCGGGAATTGTATCTCCGGTCCCAGCACCGGCGCGGAGAAGGTAAGCGCTGTCGCGCTGGAGTAAGTCGATCCCAGGTTGCTGTTCAGGTTGACCAGCACTGCGCTCGGTTGTGTCGCGTCGACGTATTTGATCTGCTTGTTGGTGTCTGTCCCAATGCTGATCTTCTGCCCCGCCGACAAATCCGTGGCGCTGTTACAGGTCAAAACGCTGGTTCCCGAGGAGCCGGTGCACGTCGTTGCTCCGCTGTTGGGCGTGCCCGTCGTGCCGGTCTGGTAAACCACATCTGTCGCGTATCGCTTCCCGTTGGCTCCGCTCCAGTAACCCGGCGGCGCCAGAATCTGCCCCGCATAAAGCGTCGTCCCATTGGGCATCGCCGCAAAGCCCGTATCCGAATAAAGAAATGCCGAGGCCTGGATCCCGTCCTGCCATAACTGCCCGATGTTTACATCGCCAAGCAGTTGAATCGGGCTGCGCGTCAGACTGGAATAAAAATTCCCGCTGTTCAGCGAGGGCGCGTAAAACAGCGCCGGGAACCAGCCTCCCGTCCCGCCGTAAAGGCTGTTTCGGCTCAGCGCCGGTATGCCCACAAAGGGCACGGTCGTATCCGCTCCCGTCCCCGCGCCAAACTCGCTGTTGGTGGCGGACAGCACGACCGCTGCATCATCCGCCGGCGATACAACTATCGACGGAGCATTGAACCCGGCAATGCTCGTGCCTGCCGGGCTGACCCAGGTGCTGTCGAAATTCAAAAAAAACTGCAACAAGTTTCCATTCGACGGGCACGACAAAAGAGTAAATACTCCTAATCCGGGAGTCAGCGAGGTGTTCACTTCCACTTTCACGTTGCGCGACGTGAAATGAATGTTGCCGCCGGAGAGGCAGGCGGAGTTGTCCAGCATCACTGCCGCGCCGCTGGTGGGTGTGGTGCAGCCCGAGCAGATATCGTTGTCCACCGTGCCGTTGGCCATGCCGAAGGAATCCGATCCGCTCACTCTCCAGTAGATTGTGGCTACCTGGTTCGCGTCTCCGCGCCACCCTTTATCAAACTCCGTGTTGATGCCTCCGCCCGCAAAGTAAAATCCATATTCGAGCGAGCCTGCAACCTGCGTGTTCACCAGGCGCGTGCCGGTGTCCACGCGCGAGCCAAACAGAATCCCCGCATTGAATGGATTGACGGCTGCGCTCGTCTTGGAACCAATCACAATGTTGCTGACAGCCTCTTGATAGCGGGCGTTGGCGTCGAATGCAATCACCACAGATACGGTGCTGGCTGTCCCTGTATCGGTAAAGCTTCCTGATGTTATCTGCAGCGCGCACGGCACGGCCAGCACAAACGACGTGCTGGTAGCCGATGCCACCTGTCCGATGCAGCGGTTTAACCCCAGTCCCGCGGTAGTGCTGAACCCTGCAAGCTCCACCCACTGATTCGCCGCCAGGCTGTTTGCCGCGGTTACCGTGGCAAGATAAGGCGCAATGCGGTTCTGTGTGCCGCCACTGATAAGTGGGAAGGCTGTCGTGCCTATGCTGGTGTTCGCGGCTATCGTGAATCCCGTCACGTTATACACGGTTCCCACTGCGCTTGCCGCTCCTGCCCATTCAATCTCCGGCTGGCTGTATCCGCCCGACGAGCTTGCCGCGGTGCCCTCTATCTGGCACCCATCAAATGCGTTGATAGTTGAGGACACAACATAGCTGTGCGGGCCGGGAAACTCGACGATGCCGCCGTTATTGCTCCAGCAGGTCGTAAACGCCGCCTGTATCGCCGCCGTGTCATCGGTCGATCCGTCTCCCTTCGCTCCAAATGCCGGGTTTGTCACGTCGTAGCGTGGACCGATGCTCGTGATGTTTTCTGCCGACAGCGTCGAGGAGACGCTCACTGGCCCCGTAAACGACGCCCCCGTCAGCGGAGCTCCGCCCAGATTTGTCAGCGCGCCGGATGGTGTCGATGCGCCGGTCCCTCCCGCCGTAACCGAAACCGTGCTCGTGCCCGACAGCACCGTGCCCGTGCCGTTGTAATACGCAATCTGACCGCTCGTGCCGGAGTTGACCGTGCCGTTGCTGCTTCCCGTGCCGCAGGCCGACCCCGTATTCGTTACATACCCCGAATTGTCCACCTGCAGGCAGTTGTGCCCGCTGCTCGCCGCCAATCCCGGAAACTGAATCGCTGTGGTGCCGGTGAATGCGGCATACAGGCTGCTGCTGTTCCCGCCATACACCTTGAACTGCGTCCCCGACCCGGTCTCGTAGTTGATCCGCACCGCCCCGCTCGAGTTCGATGCATCAATATATGTATCCCCGCTGTTCGTGCTCTGGTAGGCCTTGAAGCTGTCCAGCCCTCCCGGCGCTGAGTTCAGCGCCCAGTTGTTGTACTGGTCCTTCACCATGTACCACTGGCTGGCCCCGGTGTGGTCGCGATAGATGAACGACTCCTTCTGCTCGGCTGTCAGCCCCGCCTGCAGAATGGAGTCGATTTCTGCGTCGGCATCGTTATATACCTTGGTGGTCCCGCCGAAAATTGCGGTCCCCACCGTCTGCAACGTTCCTTGAAACTGGGCATCCCCTAGGTGGTCCACGCTGGCAACCGTGGTGATGGTTGACCCGCCGCTGCCGATGACAAAGCCGCCGCTGCCTGCTCCCGTGGAGCACTGAACGCACACCGACCCGGTGCCTGCGCCGTTCAAAAAACTCTGGTTGTTGCCGCCTGCCGTCGTGTACTGGATCACGCCGAAGCGGGGAACGTTGTTGAGCATGTCCAGCAGCTCCCAGACCTGCGCGCCGCTCGTTCCGTCGCCGGGTCCCCACTGCCATGCGTTCTGATAGCTTCCCGGTGAGCCCGGCACGTCGGTTTGCCATTCGTCCTGTCGTCCGCGCACATTGCCGAGCCCGATTCCGGTGTAAATGCGATTGATCACCGTCGCATCAGCCTGAGATCGCCACAGGTCGCCATTCAGGTTGTTCCAAGCGCGGTGAAATGAATCGGTAAAGGAGTTGTGCGTGCCATTATCTGTGAGCTTGCCGGTGAACATCGTCCCGCCGGTGAGCCACAGATTGTACGAGCTGCCCGCATCCGCCACCACTTGATTCGCTGAGTTCTCGTTCCGCAGCCCCACGAACGTGTTGTTCTGCGCGTTCGCTCCCAGGTGCAATGCCGTCGAGCAGCCTTCCACGTCTCCGCCGGTGAAGGTGTTTCCATCGCCCTGCTGCAAATTGATCCCGTACGTCCCGCTGATCGGGTTGCCGCTGCTCGTCGGGCAGTCGATGTGCAGCCGCACAAATGTGCTCGCGTTCATCCAGTCCGTCGTCGCCGCATTCGCAATCTGGTGCCCAATGGCATTCACCGCCGTCTGGAATCCCGTGAACTCGTTGTCGTAGAAAGTCCCGCCCGTGTAATTCCCCGTCCCGTCCAGCGTCATTCCCTTCTGGTTCGAGTTACCAAGAAAATACAAGCTTTCCAGATCCAATTCCTGCGTGCGATAGGCCGCGAATCCCTGCGCGCTTGCGCTCGTAGCGGCCGTAATATTGATCGCCACATTATCCAGATGAAAACCCTGCGTATCCGCCGCATAGGTCGGGTCGCCCACCTGCACCATCGCCCCCGCGCCCGAGTAATAAAAAATCGTCCCGCCCTGGTTGCCGCTCGCCGCGCTCGCTCCTCGCAATGTGCACCCGTGCAGCGATACATTCCTCGTTCCCGCCGTCACCACCACCTGGTTCGCCGTCGATATCGTCGCGCAGGGCAGCAGCACCGACGCATTCGCCGTCGAGATCGTCAGGCTCGCTCCCATCCCGAGCGTCCCGCTGAAATTCCGCGCATCGCATGTTCCGCCACTCGCCGCGCTCAATCCGCTCAGGCACGCGCTCAGCTTCGCCCCAAAATCCGCTCCCGCAAACTGGTCCACCTGGTAGAGCGCCCCCAGCTTCGTCGCCGTCAGAGGTCCGCTCAGCGTCCCGCCCGTCAGCGGCACCGCCTGTGCCGCCGCCGCATCCACATAGCGCTTGTCTGCCGCCTGCAAGGGTGTCACCGGATCGCAGCACAGTGTCAGCGGCCCGCTCAGCGTTCCGCCCGATGCCGTCAGCAAACTTCCCGACAGTTGTGCAATCGCCTCGTCCACATACGTCTTGCTCACCGCCTGCACAGCCTGCGTCGACGGCATCAGCCGCGCCTGCACCTGTCCCAGCGTCGCCGATGCCGCCGCCGGAACTACCCAGTACTGCGTGTTCACCGTCCCGTCGCTCATGTAGAAAACCGCCGTGTAATACTCGCCCGCCGGTGACGCTCCCTGGTTGGGCGCCAGGCTCACGCTGACAAATCCATCCGGCGCAATCGCCACCGTCATACTGTCAGCCGCCACCACCTGCCCATTCGCCGTCGTAAACGATGGCCAGCTCACCACCAGCGTCCCTGTCCCCGGCTGGCCGCTCGCCAGGTACACCGTCCCCTGAACCGTCGTCGTGCTGAACGACTGCGCGTGCGCCATGATTCCCATGCCCATCAGGCACAACTCCATCAGCAACAGGCCGATCACTCCGCCGGCGCGCATTCCTTCGTGATTTGTGAGCTTCATCCCTCTCTCTTCTTTCTTCCCGGGAACAGGGCAAAGACCCCATCCGCTCTGCCCTGCTCCCCGAAAAGTCCTGCCTTCATGAACAATGAATTGCTGAATCGCTAATCCCGCGAAGCGGGTGCTAACTCGCTAACTTGCTGCTCGACTTTTTCCTTCTCCTTCACCACTGCCTCGGCCATCTCTGCAGTCACTTGCTGCTCTGCGGTCAGGCGTTCCGCATAGCTGACAAGTTGGCTCATCACCACTGGGTCTTCGCAATTGATCAACCCATCCGCCAGGGCAAACAACAGCTTGGCGCTTGACGCGTTGCCTTTGATCAAGCTGTCATACAGCGCATTCACAATATTCGTTCTGTTGTCTCCTACCTTCTTGTACGCTTCCGCAATCAACTTCGCCTTGCCTGGGTTAACCGTCTGCGTTCCTGTTCCATGCGGCCTGCCTGTAGCCGCCAGTCTCTTCCTAGTCCACACCATCTGTCCACCAATCCCGTCCCAGCCTCCTACGGATTTCGCTCTCTCCGCAGAAAGGGAAGGGGATGACTCCCCGCGGGAACCACCCCCCTGCATTCGCCGAATTGGTCTCCTTGGTCGCCGCGATTCTCAAACGGCTTCGTTCTGCACTCCAAACCGCCTTGCTATTCCCCTCGCAGCTCCGCTTCAACTCGGAGAACTCTCTGATCTCTTCCAGAGTTTGCTCTGCTCATGCCGTCCTGCCTTCAGCCGCTTTCAACGCTTCCCGCGCGGCCCTTCGCCAAGGTCAAAACACGCGCTTTGTCTCTGAAAAGCTCTCAGTCTCTCCCTGCGCTTGCGAATCCGCGGAAGTGGTCCGAAAAAAATCAGAAAAGCCACTTCCATGCTCTCCTGTCGTCTCTCTCCTCGTCTGTTCCTCTGTGAATGTTCTTAGCATAACCAATCTCCCCGGAATTTAATGCAAAGCTCAACACCCTCGTTTTCCCCATCCTTTCAATCACTTAACCTCTTTTCTCCCCCTCCCGACCTTTGACACGTATTCGAATGAAGTACAAAAAGGAACAAATCCACCCCAAAGTGGAGTCTTCCCCCGCCCACAAGCCGGGTGATCCCTTCGTCAATTTGCGGATGCCCCACCTTCGCCAATTCGCAAACTTTGCGAATTGGTTAAGGTGGGATATCTACAACTACAGTTTTTATCTCTATAGTTTTTGTGGTTTTTTCTCATCTAAACCCTCCCCTGCGCACCCACCGCCGAATGTTCTACGATAACCAGGTGACCTCTGCCGCCGCCCACACTCCCACTCTCATCGTTCACGGTGGCGCATGGGCCATCCCCGCCGACGCCGCTGCCGCTCATGAATCCGGTGTCCGCCGCGCTCTTGAAACCGGCTACGCTCTTCTCTCGCGCGGCGCATCCGCCCTCGACGCCGTCGAAGCCGCCGTCACCGTCCTTGAAGACGACCCCACCTTCGATGCCGGCCGCGGCAGCTTTCTCACCTCCGATGGTCGCGTCCAGCTCGACGCCCTCCTCATGGACGGCGGACGCATGAAGGCCGGCGGCGTGGCCTGCGTCGAGCATCTTCGCAACCCCATCCAGGCCGCTCGCCTGGTCCTTGAACAGAGCCCCCATGTCTACTTTGTTGGACCCGGAGCCGAGAACTTCGCCCACTCCCTTGGCATGGCCCTCATCGACAACTCCGAGCTGGTCCTCGACCGCGAGCGCGAGCGCCTCGCCCACGCCCAGGCCCGCCAGGCCGCCGGCCTAGCCGACGAATCCTTCTCCGGCTCTGAAGGAACCTTGCACCCCGTCCTCCACGACGACAAAAGCCCTGAAACCGGGGTCCCCATCGACCCGCATGAAACGGTAGCGCCGGCCTCCCGGCCGGCTGTAGCGTGGACCTCCTGGTCCACGCCGTCCGCGCAGGACCACGATACCGTTGGCGCCGTCGCTCTCGACTCTCGCGGCAACCTTGCCGCCGCCACCTCCACCGGTGGAACCCTCAACAAAACTCCCGGCCGTGTCGGCGACTCCTCGCTTATCGGTTGCGGCTGCTACGCCGACAATCTCTCCGCCGCCGTCTCCCTCACCGGCTGGGGCGAACCCATCATGAAGCTGGTCCTCGGCAAGTGGGCCACCGATCGCGTCGCCTCCGGCACAGCCCCCGAAATCGCCGCCCGCGAAGCCATCGCCTACCTCTATCGCCGTCTCGGCGGCCACGGCGGCATCATCCTTCTCGCCCCCGACGGCCGCTTCGGACTCGCCCACAACACTCCTGCCATGGCCTGGGGCCTCGCCACCCCCAAAGGCCTCCAAACCGGCCTCACCGTATAGTCTTTTGTGCTGAAAAATATTTTCTCCCGTCGGATCAGGAGATGTGTTTTTACTTGATGTTACCTTTTATAGAATCTGCCCTCGCGCCCGTTGGGTTAATCTACACAAGTACCACCCCAGCCAAGCAAATATTCCGAGCACCAATCCGCCAATTAGCCTGGATAGGCTCTCAGCCCACCACGGCGGATAAAAGCTATTTGACGCGATGCCTAATAGAAACACATATACTATTGGATTTACTAACATCATCCAGGCACTTGACAATTCCCTGCGTAGCGAAATATCAATCAGACCACCTGCAATGAGTGGCGCGAGTATCGTTTTTGCCACTGTATCGCAATATGCAGGAACGCTCCAGCCTATATGACGAAAATCTATAATGATCGGCCATATGCTGTCAGTCAAACCTGAATACAGCAACACGAACACAACGAAGACTAGAAGCCAATGAGAGAAATCCAACAGCATACGTTTCGCACTATTTCTGGTCATTTTAGTCACCGTTAGGAATTTCTTCCCTCCTCTTTCTTCAAGATTCTGAGAGGATTTTATATTGCCACATTGCCAGGTGCCCCATCCTCGCCGCGTTCTTGTTTTTGCGGCTAGGGTGGGAAACGTTAACTTGCTAACCTGGCGCAGCCAGGCTAACTCGCTAACTTGCTGACTCGCTATTCCCCTGATCTCTGCCCCCGCCCCCTGCCATAATCAAGATATGCTCGTTCTCGCCTCCGCCTCGCCCCGCCGCCGCGAACTCCTCGCCCAGGCCGGCTATTCCTTCACCGTTCATCCCGCCCACATCCCCGAGGACCCCCTCCCCAACGAAGACCCCATCGCCTGCGTCACCCGCCTCGCCCGCGAAAAAGCCGAAGCCGTCTACAACGAACTGGCTTTGAAAGGGCACGGCTTCAGCCGTGCCGAATGCGATTCAAAAGAAGCCCGGGCTTTAGCCCCTGAGGGAATCTTCTCTGAAATCACAAAAGATGGTTCGGGTGCAGCAGGTCCCGATTCTGGGATCTGGGAATCAACGAACACCTTGGCGCGCAAGCGCCTTCCGCCTGGACGGCCAGTCCCCGCACCGCAGGTGCCATCTGCCCCACTGCAAGTCCTCGCCGCCGACACCCTCGTCACCCTCGATAACCACATCCTCGGCAAACCCTCCGACCCCGCCGACGCCGCACGCATGTTGCGTCTTCTCTCCGGCCGCACCCATCGTGTCATCACCGGCGTCGCTCTCGTCTCCGCAACCTCCACCCAGGTCGCCGTCGAATCCACCGCCGTCACCTTCCGCGCTCTCTCCGAACAGGAAATTGCCGATTACATCGCCACCGGCGAGCCCATGGACAAGGCCGGAGCCTACGCCATCCAGGGCCGCGCCGCCCGCTGGATCCCCCGCATCGAAGGCGACTACTTCAACGTCGTCGGCTTGCCCTTAGCACTCGTCTCCACCCTCATCGATTCCGCCGCTAACTCGCTAACTTGCTAACCCGCGAAGCGGGGCTAACTTGCTGCCCCTGCTGACTCGTTGACTCACTAACAGAAGAGGCTCCGCGCTTGCGGAGCCCCTTCGCTGATTTGCTTCTCTTGTCTTACGGCCTGACTTCTATCTTCGTGCCCTCATAGTCAACGCTCTTTTCTACATCGGGCGTTACTCCAATTCCCGCCCCGTGATTGCTTCTCACCACCACCACCTGGAACGTCCTCTTTTCCAGCATCCCCTTGAAGCTTCCCTCTCGAGCGCCAATCGTTAACGTCTTCGCACCGTCGTTCCAGTGCAGTGCAATCGTCGCGTGCGCTCCTTTCTCATACGCATACCCGTCGTTCTCGTCCTCATACAAAACAAAATCCCCGTCCGCCCCCGGATAAACCCTCAACTCGATCGGGTCCGCCGGCTTCTCCGTCGTCCACTCCATCGCCGGCCCCATCGGCACAATTGACCCCGCCCTCACAAACAGCGGCATCTTGCTGAGCGGCGCATCCGCCTGCACTCGCCTGCCACCCTCCATCTGCTCGCCCGTCCAGAAGTCGTACCAGGTGGCCTTCGGCAAATAAACCGTCCGCGAACTCGCTCCTTCCGTCGTCACCGGGCTCACCAGGATCGCCGGCCCAAACAGGTACTCGTCCCCCGTGTTCTGCGCCTCCACATCGTTCCGCCAATCCATCACCAGCGGCCGCATCATCGTCCCATGGTTGCTCGTCACCTGCCACGCCTGCGAATAGATGTACGGCATCAATCTGTAGCGCAGCGTGTCGTAATCAACCAATATCTTCTCCGCATCCGCCCCATAACTCCATAACTCGTTCTCGCTCGGGTTACGCGTCCCATGCACCCGGAAGATCGGGCTGAATGCCCCAAACTCGAACCACCGCACAAACAGCTCGCGGAACTTCGGATCATTCAGGTTTCCGCCCGAGATAAACCCTCCAATGTCCGTAGTCCAATACGGCATCCCCGAGATCGAGTAATTCAACCCCGCCGGAATCTGCCGCTGAAACGACAGCCAGTCGCTCATTACGTCGCCCGACCACGCCGTTACGCCGTACCGTTGCGACCCCGCATACGCCGACCGCGACAGGATGAACACCCGCTTCTCCTCCGATGCCGCCCGCTGTCCATCCGACACCCCGCCCGCATGAAACAGCGGGTACACATTCGCATACCGCGCTCCCGACCCGATATGCAGCTTGTTCTCCGTCAGGATGTTATCTTCTCTTCCCTCCGTCTCCGGCTCGTCCGTATCCAGCCACCACGCGTCCACGCCCTTTTGGAACAGCGCCGTATTCACATTCGTCCAATACTGTTTCCGCGCCTCGGGATTGGTCGCGTCATACAGCGCCTGCCCCACCGGATGAAAGCTCGGCTGCGTCATCTTGGCGATGAACCACCCCTTCTTGTCCCACTCGTCGTATGTCGCGCTTCCCGGCCTGAAGTAAGGCCAGATCGAAACCATCAAATGAAAATGCTCCTTATGCAGCGTATCGATCATCCCCTGCGGGTCCGGGTAATGCTCGTTCCACTTCATCTCTCCCATCGTCACCCACCAGAACCAATCCTGCACTATGTTGTCCACCGGGATGTGCAGCGTCCTGTACTTCGCCGCCACCGCCTCCAGTTCTTCCTGCGACTCGTACTTGTTCTTGCATTGCCAGAACCCATAAGCCCATCGCCCAAACAGTGGAACCTCTCCAGTCAGCTCGCGATATCGCCCGATAATCTGGTCCGCTTCAGGTCCGTAAATAAAGTAGTAATCCACCCGGTCCGCAACCTCCGCGCTCAAGTAAAGCATGTGCACAAACCGGTTGTTCACCCTGCTCCGCGAAGGGTTATTCCAGAAGATCCCAAACCCATTCGTTGAAACCAGCAGCGGCACCGCAATGTTCGTGTTCTCCTGCGATAAGTCCACTGTTTCGCCGCGATAGTTCCACACCCCCGCCTGGTGCTGCCCCAGTCCGTAAAGTCCCTCCTGCGAGCCGTAGTTCCCAAAGAACACCTCTGCATGAAGTGTTTTCTCTCCGTTCACCACCACCGGCCGCAGCGTCCGGTAACTGTCCGTCGTTAGCAGCCTCCCGCGCATCCCCCCGCCATTCGAGCCCTGTCCGTTCGTCCCCGCTCCGCTCGCGCCAGTCATCCCTTCGCTCGCCACGTAGTGCAAAGCCCCGCTCTCCCGTTCAATCACGGCCTTGATCTTCGCAGTAGAAAGCACGATCAGCTTCTCGTCTGAAGTCACCTCAAACGCCGCTCCCGGCCAATCCTTCTTCACTACCACCCAGTCCGATGCCCGCTCAGCCGCAACCGCGTTCAGCGGCGAATACGTCACGTGCAGCACACCCTCAGCCTTCACCTCCAGCCGCAGCACTCCAGCCTTTTGCCGCGCCTCCAGCCCATACGCCTTCTTCTCAAACCCCAGCACCGGGTTCGGCATATTCCATTGCCCTATCGCTCCCGGCGTCGCCAGCCCCGCCAATCCCAGCCCAGCCAGAACTCCCCAATACCCAATTCGCTTCATCTTGGCCTCCTCACTCGTTTTATCAGCCCGCACCAGTCTACGCCCTGTCTCCTCCCTCCTCGAATCCCGTCGACTCGCTGGGTGCCTAACCATCATGGGTGCCCTATCCTCGCCGCGCACTTGTTTTTTGCGGCTTCGGGGTCCCCAACGAGCGATCTTTGCTTGTTAGGGTGATCTAGGGTGGGATTCGCTGACCCACCGACAATTACCTCGACTCCCACCCACTTCCGATGTAGAATTCTCGCAATCAATTTCTACCTTTCGTTACGGGCCTCTAATCTTTTGCACGCAAAGGACGTCTCATGCGAATTTCTGCATTCATGCGCCATCTCCCCTTTCTTCTCGTCTTCACCTCGCCGGCCCTCCTCTGCGCCCAGTTCCAGCAGCCCACCGACGAAGAACTCAAAATGACCTCCGACCCCAAAGCTCCCGGCGCCGCTGCCGTCTACCTCAACGTAGAGGAAATCACCGACGATCCGCACAACTTTCAAAGCTTTTACGCCCGTATCAAGGTGCTCACCGAGAAGGGCAAGGAGCTGGCCACCGTTGATGTCCCCCCCTACCTGCGCGGCAAATCCAAGATCACCGATATCAGGGGCCGCACTATCCACGCCGACGGAACCGTCATTCCCTTCGTCGGCAAGCCCCAGGATCTGTTGGTCGTCAAGGGAAAATCCAGTCAAGGCGAGCAAATGCTGGTCAACCGCAAGGTCTTCACCCTGCCCAGCGTCGAGGTCGGCAGCATCCTCGAATACACCTACACTATCCAGAATGACGAGAATATCTGCTCCTCTCCGCACTGGGAGATTCAGCGCCCCTACTTCGTCCACAAGGCGCATTACTTCTTTACGCCCGCCAGGCAATTTTTGACCGGCACCCAGTATCAGTCCAACATGTATATAGAAGATGAACATAAGCGCATAATCAACACCCTTATCTGGTGGACACATCTTCCTGAAGGTGCGTCCGTGAAATCCGATACCGCCCACCATTTCAGTGTCGATGTCGAAGATATTCCTCCCGCTCCCGACGAGGAGTGGATGCCGCCCGTCGAGAGCGTTCTTTATAAAGTCTTCTTCTATTACAAGGCCGCCAGCAACGCCAGTGCGTTTTGGATCAACGACGCCAATCTCTGGTCCAAGGACGTGGATCGATTCGTCGAACCCTCTAAATCACTCAAGGAGGCTGTCGCTGGTCTCGTCTCTTCCGGCGATAGTGACCTCGAAAAAGCCAAAAAACTCTACAAAGCCGTCCAGTCACTCGATAACACCGACTATTCACGTAGGAAAACTGATTCCGAAATGAAGCAGCTCAACTTGAAGGCCGCCCGTCACGCTGAAGACACTTGGAAGCAGAAGAGCGGCTCGAGCGAGGACATCGCCCTTCTCTACCTCGCCATGCTGCGTGCCGCCGGCCTCACCGCCTTCGCCACTAAGGTCGTTGATCGCCAGCACGGCGTATTCGACCCTTCCTACCTCTCTTTATCACAGCTCGACAGTACCCTCGTGATTCTCTCCTCTGGTGGAAAGGAAATCTACCTCGACCCCGGTGAAAAGATGTGCCCTTTCCAAACCCTTAACTGGAAGCACTCTGACTCCAGCGGGCTTCGCCAATTTATGGATAAGCGCGGCATTGAGAGTTCCCCGCCTCAGAATTACATCGATAACAAGACCTCTCGCTACGGCGACATCACCCTCGACGTCCAGGGTACGCTTACCGGCAGCTTCCGCTTTGTCATGACCGGCCAGGAGGCCCTCTACTGGCGGCAACAAGCCATTATGAACGACGAAGCTGAGGTCAAAACGCTCTTCGATAAATCGCTGCAGTCCATCTTCCCCGACGGTGTCGAGGCCCACGTCGATCACTTCACCGGGCTCGACGATCCCGACGTGGACCTGATTGCCATCATCAATGCAAAAGGCGCCATCGGCGTCGCCTCCCCCAAACGACTCATGCTCCCCGCCTTCTTCTTTGAGACCCACGCCGTACAACCCTTCGTCGCTCAGGCAAAGCGCACACAGCCCGTCGATATGCATTACGGCGATATCGTTACCGATCAGGTCACATATCACATCCCCGACGGCTTTACAGTCGAAGGCGCGCCCCGTGACAGCAAGATTACCTGGAGCGACCATGCTGATTTGGCCACCAAAACCGCATCCGTTCCCGGCAAGATCACCATCGTTCGTGTGCTCACACGCACCTTCACTACCGCCTGGGATTTTCAATATAACGACCTCCGCGGCTTCTACCAACAAGTCGCCGCCGCCGACCAGGCGCAACTCGTCCTCTCGAAATCCCCCGCCGCTTCTGTTCCTGCGCCGCCTGCTCAATAAGACAACGAGCGGCGCTCGTTGATTGTCTTGCATCACGTTTTGTATTGTCTTTGAGAAAGGATGAGTCCATGCGAGTTACAAGTCTTTTACGCTGCCTGCTCTTGCTCCTAGCCCTCGCTTCTCCGGCACTCCTCTGCGCCCAGTTCCAGCAACCCACCGATGAAGAACTCAAGATGACCTCCGACCCCAAGGCTCCCGGCGCCGCCGCCGTCTACCTTTATCGCGAAGAAATCACCGACGACTATGCTAACCTCCATAGCTTCTACGAGCGCATCAAGGTGCTCACAGAGAAGGGCAAGGAGCTCGCCACGGTCAACGTCCCCTACGTCCCTGGAGCCGACAAGGTCACAAAGATAGAGGGCCGCACCATCCACGCCGATGGAACCGTCATTCCCCTCATCGTCAAACCCGACGACCTTGTGGATTTAAAAACCAAGGGCTATCAGATCAATAGCGTGGTCTTTACCCTGCCCAGCGTCGAAGTCGGCAGCATCCTCGAATACCGCTATACCTATATCGGAACCACTTTTGCTCCTACCTGGTGGATCCAGCAGAAGTATTTCGTTCACAAGGCGCACTACTCTTTTCATCCCTACACGCGCGGCATCTCCAGCGGCCTTATGTATGCCAATCGCATCGCTACCGGTGAAAAGGTCGTCAAAGACAAAAATGACACCTTCACGCTGGACATCGCCGACGTCCCGCCTGCGCCCGATGAGGACTGGATGCCGCCCCTTAACACCCTCCGCTGGCGTGTCGAGTTTTACTACGTCAACACTGAATTCGGCCAGAAATTCTGGGATGATGAGGCTAAATTCTGGGCCTCCTGGGTGCGGGACTTCATTAATCCCACCGGCTTCATCAAGAAGACCGTCGCTGAGCTCGTCGCTCCCGGCGACACCGATGAGCAGAAGGCCGTCAAAATTTATGCCGCCGTCCAGAAGCTCGAAAATACCCGCTTCACCCGTCGGAAATCCGAGGCCGAGCGAAAAAAGGAAAAGCTCAAGAACATCAATAAAGCGGAGGATGTCTGGAAGCAGCAGCGCGGCACCGATGATGAGATCGCGCTGCTATATGCATCACTCGCCCGCGCCGCCGGGCTCCAGGTATGGCCTATGCAGGTGGTCGATCGCAGCCGCGCCTTCTTTGATTCCTCCTACCTTTCCACCGGTCAGTTGGATGATTTCATTGTTGTTGTCGAACTGGGCGGTAAAGACGTTTACCTCGACCCTGGTCAGAAGATGTGTCCCTTTGGCCTCTTGCACTGGAAGCATACTATCGCCACCGGCTTCCGCCTCTCCGAGAAAACTGCCGTGATTGCCACCACTCCCGCCAGCGCCTTCAAGGAAACCGCCATGAAGCGCGTCGCTAATCTCGCCATCGACGAGATGGGCGGTGTGAAGGGCTCCGCCGCTTTCATCATGACCGGCCAGGAAGCTCTCTATTGGCGCCAGCTCCTGCTCAAAAACGATGAAGAAGAAGTAAAGAAGCAGTTCATCGAATCCATCCAGGATGAATTCCCTGAAGGTGTGCAGGCCGAATTCGATCACTTCCAGGGCCTCGATGACTCCAGCAATAACCTCAGCAGCTTTGTCCGCATCAGCGGCAACCTGGGCACGGTCACCGGCAAGCACCTTATCCTCCCCGGCCTCTTCTTTGAATCCCGCGCCATGCATCCCTTCGTCGCCCAGGACAAGCGACTCACTCCCATCGATCTTCACTTCGCCAAAATGGAGCAGGACAACGTCACCCTTCACCTGCCAACCGGTTACACTGTCGAGAGCGCCCCACAGACCCCGGACATTACCTGGTCCAGTCAAGCCGCTCTGCGGATTCATTCCGCTGTGAAGGACGGTTCGGTCGAAGTAGTGCGCGTCTTTGCCCACGGCTTTGCTGTGCTCGATCCCAAAGAATACGGCGACCTCCACGACTTCTACCTCAAAGTCGCCGCCGCCGATCAACAGCAACTCGTTCTTACCCGCACCCCCGCCGCCAAAGGAAACCAACCATGAAAACCTCGCTTTCTTTCCGTCCCGCTCGTTTCTTCGCCGCCGCACTGCTTCTCGCCCTCTGCCCGCTATGCCCAGCCAACTGGTTTGGCGGCAAGCAGGACCCCCCACAATGGGGCCTTGACGCAGCCAAAACTCCCACCCCCGCTTACGTGAAGGACGCCTCTTCCGTCATCCTCTACGACGAGTACGTCGAAACCATCGATGACCAGGGTCGCGCCGTCGAGCGGGAGCGCGAGGCCATTCGCATCCTCAAGCCCCAGGGCCGTAACGTCAGTTGTGAGGTCTCCTACGACGTAGACGAAAAGATCAACTACTTCCGCGAATGGACCATCGCTGCCGACCAGAAGCAGTACCAGGCCCAGGATACGGACTTCATCGATGTGGGCGACACCGGCATCCCTGTCATGCTCTCCACCCGAAAAGCCCGCGTCGTGCATCCTCCCGCTGCCGATGTCGGCGCCACCATTATCTGCGAGTCGGAGGAGTTGCTCGAACCTTATCTCCGGGAAACAGTCTGGCAAATCCAGGGCCACGTTCCCGCCGTCTTCCAGGCACTCGAGGTTGACCTGCCCCCCGGCCGTCCTCACTCCGAGGCATGGCATAAATTCCCGCCCGTTAAGCCCGTCGAGGTCGCTCCCAACCACTGGCGCTGGGAGATCAAAGATATGCCCGCTCTTGACCTACGCGACGTAAAGTCCCATCCGGACTGGGCAGCTCTCGCCGCCCGCATGTCCGTCCAGTGGGGTGATGCCGCTGTTGAAGGCAAAGACAATCAATGGCGCGCCATCGGCCAGTGGACAACTACGCTCGAAGTCAACCGTCCTGATCCATCCCCCGAAATCACCGCCCAGACGCAAACTCTCATCGCCGGCGCGCCCGACTTCTACACCAAACTCAGCCGCATCACCGAGTACATCCAGAAAAACATCCGCTACTTCATCGTGATGCGCGGCATCGGCGGTTTGCAGGCCAACCATGCCGCTGACATCTTCCGCAATCGCTACGGCGACTGCAAAGACAAAACCACCCTGGTCATCTCCATGCTCCAGGTCGCCGGAATTCACGCCGTCTACATGCCTGTGGACGACCGCCGCGACGTCGTTGATCCCGATGTTCCTTCGCTCATAGGTAATCACATGATTGTCGCCATTGAGCTTCCTCCGGACCTGCAGGACCCCCGCCTCAAGGCCGTCGTCAAAGCCAACGACGGCAAGCGCTACATCATCTTCGACCCCACCGACGAGCGCACTCCCGTCGGCAATCTGCCCTCCTACGAGCAAGGCAGCTTTGGTACCCTTGCCGCCGGTGCTTCCAGCCAGATCATCGCCCTCCCCGTGCTTGACCCTGGCGCCAATGGCACTGAGCGCAAAGGCGTCTTTACCCTTGCGCCCGACGGCACCTTGACCGGCTCGGTCGATAGCTCCCATATTGGCCCCGCCGGAGCCGAGCTGCGCACATTTCTCAAGTTCACCGACGAGAAGGAGCGCCGCGAATTCTGGGAGAAGTATGTGGCTTTTACCCTTCCCGGCGTCACCCTCGATGCTTTTCAATTCATCCAGCCCGACGCCCTCGACAAGCCCATCGAGTTCCACTACAAGGTCACGGCGCGCCAATACTCTCATCAGGCCGGTCCTCTTCTGCTCGTCCGTCCCCGCGTGGTCGGCTCCTTCGCTATGCCCTTCGACGACAAGCCGCGCATCTATCCCATCGACCTCTACGCCACCGGCCGTTGGCGCGACAGCTTTGACATCGCCATCCCTCCCGGCTACGTCGTCGACGAGATGCCCGACCCCGTCAGCCTCGACCTCGACTTTGCCAGCTACCACTCCTCGGTCACGGCAAAAGGAAATCTCCTCCACTATGAGCGCGAATACGTCGTCCGTCAGGTCGAGATTCCCCCCGCCAAAGCCGCCGACTTCCGCAAGCTCGAGAGCACCATCATCACCGACGAAAAAAATTCTGCCGTCCTCAAAAAACAGTAGCTGCTCCACGATGTCCGGCAGTCACAACATCCTGTTTGCACGTGATCCGCCCGAAGGAGTCTTGCCATCCTGTCAAATCCCACGCGGCACTCCGCTCCGCCGGTAGAAGGCAGGCACTTCTCGGTAGTAGGATGTTTTCAGCTTCTTATGCGCCCCACGCCGCTCATCATTGGACTCCAGTTGGCAGCTGCCCTGGCTTTCTTCCTGGGGCTGCTGCTATGGCTGTCGGGCAATTGGCGCTGGGTGGAGGGCTGGATCTTCGGCCTCTGGTGGGTTGTCTTGGCTGTCGTCTTTCTCTTGTGGCTTTACTACCGGGACCCTGCGCTGTACGCCGAGCGCTTCCGCATGCCCGGCATCGGCGGTGAATCGCGCTCCGATTTGGCTCTCCTCATCGGGTTGAAATTATGTTTACCGGCTTTCTTCATTGTGTCCCCGCTGGATGTGCGTTTCGGTTGGACGCCCCATCTGCCGTTATGGTGCGAGGTCTGCGGAGCCATCTTGCTCCTCGTGGGTAGTTTCTTCATGCTCCGCGGGATCACCGATAACACCTTCGCGTCTCAGATGGTGCGTATTCAGGCCGAGCGCAGCCATCACGTCATTGACACCGGCGTCTACGGCGTTGTTCGCCACCCCATGTATCTTGGAGCAGGTCTCACTTTCGTTGGCGGCGCGTTACTGCTCGGCTCCGTTTCCGGCCTTCTCATAAGCCTGGCCTTAATTGGCCTGATGGTTGTGCGCATCTTTGGCGAGGAGAAGCTGTTGGCGCGCGATCTGGAAGGCTACCAGGCCTATCGCGAGAAAGTGCGGTTCCGCCTTATTCCGCACCTCTGGTAAGTTCCCCGTCAGCTGATCCCAGCGGGTACCCCACCTTCGCCAACGCGCGTACTTTTCGCGTTGGTTAAGGTGGGATATCTGCATCTACCGTTTTTATATTCTTTTATCGTTTCTTCGCGAATCCCAAATCATTTACGCTATTCTCGTCATGATCCGCTGGCTGGTCATCGGAATCGGCGATATCGCCCGCCGCCGCGTCGTCTCCGCCATCCTCGACAGCGCGCCTCTCGCCTGTCCCGGCGGCCAGGCCCTCTGTACCGGCCGCGTCCTGCAAACAGTCCTCGCGGCGAACAAGATTAGTACCTGATTCTGCACATCCTCCGCCATTTTCCTTCGCATCTCGCGCAAACCTGGGCCTATACTTCCACTAGAGCAGTGTTTTCACCACGGTTGTGGTCTCCTGCTCGCCTTCAACATGGCTATGCAACTTCCCCAGGATCGCGCTCCGGAATCGCCTCTGATTCCCGACCGCCTCTACTTCAAGATTGGCGATGTGGCCCGCCTCTGCGGCGTCGAAACCTATGTCCTGCGTTTTTGGGAGACGCAGTTTCCCCAGCTCAGTCCCCGCAAAAGCGGAACCGGCCAGCGCCTCTATCGCCGCCACGACGTTGAACTGGTCCTCAAAATCAAGCAACTGGTCCACGCCGAGGGCTATACCCTCTCCGGCGCGCGTCAGGCATTGGAGCAGGCCCACACCCGCAAAACCTCTCAGCCGCAGTCCCGTCGCGATCCAAACTCCCGTCTGCCCCTGCCCTCCGCCGTCCCCACCCAGTCTCGACTAGACGCCGCCGCTACCATCGCCCATGCCCGCGCCGAACTCCGCGAAATCGCCGGCCTGCTCGCCTCGCCCGAGCCCCAGCCGCCCCGCCGCCGCGCCCGCGTCACCACCATGCCCCCGAAATCCGGCACCCTCTTCCCTCTCTAGATTTCTTCTTGCCCCGCTAACTTGCTAACTTCCGCGCAGCGGAAGCTAACTCGCCCTCTCAAAGCTCAGCGACGCCGAGTTGATGCAGTACCGCATCCCCGTAGGCCGCGGCCCATCAGGAAACACATGCCCCAGGTGCCCGCCACACCGCGCGCATGTCACCTCCACGCGCCGCATTCCCAGGCTCAAGTCCTCGTGCTCCGCCACCGCTTTCGAATCCGCCGGCAGCATGAAGCTCGGCCACCCGCACCCCGAGTCGAACTTCGCCCCGCTCAGAAACAGCAACGCCCCGCATCCCGCGCAGTGGTAGTTCCCGCTCTCGTGGTTCTCCGTCAATATCCCGGTGAACGGCCGCTCCGTTCCCTTCTCGCGCAGCACGCGATACTGCTCTTGCGTCAACCGCGCCCTCCACTCCGCCTCCGTGCGCACCACCTTCTCAGGTCTCTCGCTCATGGCAGCCTCCTCGACCTCACGCAGATTGGATGCCGCGGATCCACTGAAATAGTCAATGTTATTAACGTGCACAATTTTATATCTGCGGATAAATGTATCCAGTGCTTCACGAAGTGTCAGGGCACGACTTTACAACATGCGGATAAATGCAAAGGTTGAAGCACGAAGTGTCAGGGCACGACTTTGCCGGGGTCCCCAGCGACAGGTCTTCGTCGCTGGGGTGGCTTTAGTCGTGCCGCAAGCGTAATCGAATTAACGCGGGCTTTAGCCCCTGAGGTATGTTTTTCAGCCGGGCGCCGTGTGCCCCAGAGCCTGCCCTGAGACTGTCGTATGGGTCCGGATCTTCGGACCTGGGAATCATACTGTTCCTTGTTCTCTATTCCCTGTTCTGTGTTCCCTGTTCCCTGCCTTCACACCTCCGCCACCAGCTCAATCTCCACCAGCACATCCTTTGGCAGCCGCGCCGCCTCCACCGTCGTTCGCGCCGGCGGCGCCACTCCATGCGTGCTAAGGTACGCGCCATACACCGCGTTCATCGCCGCAAAATCATTCATGTCCTTCAGAAAAACGGTCGCCTTCACGGCCTTGGCCAGGCTCGTCCCCGCCTCTTCCAGAATGGCCTTCAGGTTTTCCATCGCGCGCGTGGTCTGCTCGGTGATCCCGCCCTTCACCACCTGCTGGGTCTTCGGGTCCACTCCCGCCTGCCCGGCGGTAAAGATGAGATTCCCCGCGCGCACCGCCTGTGAATACGGCCCAATCGCCGCGGGAGCTTTATCGGTTTTGATTACGTGTTTGTGCATGTTCTCGATTGTAGTCGCACCGCCGCCCGTAAAGGAGGGAGGCGGGGGTTTCAACCCCCGCATTACATATCTATCTCTGTGAGGGCTTTAGCCCCGGAGGAAACATTGACTTCCTGATCCTCAATGCCACACCGCCAGCAGGCAACTGCTCCCCACCACCGCCACGAGCCAATACCCCGCATTGATCGCCAGCAGCTTGAACGACCGCTGCTCGTAGATCGTCTCTGCCAGCAGCGGCATGGCAATGAATCCCAGCCAGCACACCACGCCCACGAATGCGCCTCCGTGAAGGCGCGCCGCCCCCGACCACATCACCACGTGCGCTATCACAAACGCCAGCACCAGCCCTCCGATGAACGACGTGATCATCCCAACAACTGCCTCCTTGGGCCGTGACCCCGCCTTGTGACCGGTCAGCGCCATCCACGGCTTGGCAAAGAACAGCGAGTACCACAACGCGCCCAATATCCACTGATACAGGGCTGCAACCAGAATGGCGAGTGGGTTGAAGTGAAAATGATGCATCCAGTAACCTCCATTGCGAACCAAGGCTCGCTCTGCTAATCCTCCCGTCTCCGCAAAAACCCTGTCAAGCAGAATCGAGCGCGCCCGCTCGATTCGTTATGTGAATCGTGTACGAATTGGGGTGCCCCACCCTCGCCGCGTTTATGTTTTTGCGGCTAGGGTGGGAAACCTCGAATATCAACCGCTGACCTGCTGACTCGCTGGCTCGCTAACTCGCCGCATCTTTCCCCTTGCCCTCCCGGCCCTCTATGCTGCAAACTGGGAGGCGCAATGTTCTCCCCCCTGGCTATAGGTGTCTATGCCGGTCTCGGCGCGTCCGCCTCGCTCGGCCTGGCGGCCGGCGGCTTCGCCTATGCCGCCTACTGGCCCGCCTCTCGTTTCTTCGGCGCCTCTCTCATCGCCCCTCCGCGCCCCGGCGAGCTCGCCCTCACCTTCGACGACGGTCCCAACCCCGTCTGGACCCCTCGCCTGCTCGACCTCCTCGCCCGCCGCGACATCCGCGCAACCTTCTTCCTTGTAGGCAGTTATGCCCAGGCCGAGCCATCTCTCGTCCGCCAGATCGCCGCCGCCGGCCACTGCATCGGCAACCACGCCTGGTCCCATCTCAACCTCGCTCTGGCCTCCTCCCGCCGCATCGATGAGCAGATCTACCGCGCCACCCAGACTCTGGAAGAAATCACCGGCTTGCCCATCATCTTCTTTCGTCCTCCCTATGGAGCCCGCCGCCCCGAGACCCTGCGCATCGCCAGTCGCCTCGGCCTCACCACCGTCCTTTGGAACGCCATGACCTCCGACTGGAAAAACCCCTCCGCCGACGCCATCGCCCTCCGCCTGACCCATAAAATAGATAGCCTCTACGCCCGCGGCCTGGCCGCCAACATCGTCCTCCACGACGGCAGCCACTCCAACCCCTCCGCCGACCGCGCCCCCTCCGTCGCCGCCGCCGCCCAGCTCATCGCCCACTACCAGCCCACCCACCAGTTCGTCACCCTCAACGCCTGGGCGTAGTGTTTTACGGAGGGAGCAGGGGTCTTCAGACCCCTGAAAATGCGCTTCCTTCTGCGGGCTTCAGACCTGGAGAAAATTATGGGACGACCCATCCTTCCGCGTTCTTTGCGGAAGGGTGGGATACGATGCTCAGTGTCAGAGCACGACTGATAAGTTTTAACCCCGACAGAATCCGCGCCGATATGTTTTGTGTCAGGGCATGACTTTAGTCGTGCCGCAAGGGCCACAAAATGAACGTGGGCTTTAGCCCCTGAAAGGGAGGAAGGTCGGGGTTTTAACCTCGGCACAACCCTATCCACAAGTATTTAGAAATCAATCCACGCGACATCAGGCCCTTGCTTTCGCCTCATTGAAAACGAAAAACGACGTACACTTGTTTAGGATGAAACCCGATCCACACGCAGTTCAAATCACGGTCGATGGATCATGCTTTCTAGACCAAGGTAGGAAATCTGGATACGCTGGCGTATTAGTGTATCCGGATGACCAGATCGAGAACGAGATTGTGTTTCAAGGATTCAAAGAAAGCACCAATCAACGAATGGAGCTTTTGGCCTGTATCGCAGCTATGAAATGGGTGAAAGAAGAAGAAATCGGGCGTCAATATAGCAGAGTGCAGATATTTAGCGACTCAAAGTACGTAGTTGATGGTCAGTTTGCAGCTCCATACTGGCGAAAAAATGGATGGTGTAACGCTCCTGGACGACCTATTGCCAACTCGGATCTATGGAAAGAGTTCTTGACAGTGAGGTCTAAGATTAGAATTCGGATCGACATTTGCAAGGTGCAGGGCAAATCATCCCCGCATTTGAAGAGAGTGGATAAGTTGGCGAAAGCTGCTGCGCAAAGTCATCCTCGTATTGATCGAGGACTCATTGTAGGAAAAATCGGACGTGCCAAGATCAAAGGTACTGCTACGATGTATCCCGCGGCGAACCAGGAAATCGTTGTGCGTATTGTAGGGTCGAAAATAGTTAGAAAGATAAGGGTAAACCGATTCGTTTTTGAGGTGTTTGATGAGAAAACCAGTAATTACGTCTCCAAGCACTTCGCCTATTGTATGCCAGTAATAGGAGCTCAGTTGCACCGACAACGAGGTTTTCGTGTGCGGATGAATGACAACATTGATTACCCGCAGATTCTTGAGGTTATAGAAGAGGTTCCGCTGCCAAAAACAGAACGAAAGAAGAAATCATCAGCGGTTCCGTAAACTGTGAATAGATGCCCCTCTACAGCAGCTAGGCTTTAATACCGGGAGGCCGTGCGTTTCCGTCAGCCGTGAATGGACGCCCTTCTACAGCATCAGATTTTTCATTTCATCCTTCTTTCTGGTTTCCGTCAGCCGTGAATGGACGCCCTTCTACAGCAGATCCGCCTTAAATCGCTGACAGGAATTGGGATCGAAACAAGAGAAACTCGAAAAAAGAGAAAATACAGCTAACGAAAACTGCTGTTTCGTCCATTTTTTTGTCAAATTCCGGTGCTTGGGCGAAGCCCGACCGGCGGGCACAGGCCCTCCGGTAACGCACCTCGGCTGTTCGGACCAGGGGATGGTCGGTTACGCGGCAACCGTGAGGATGCCGTCATTCGCCTATCCGCCCAGTACCCGGCCGCGAAACTACTGGTTCCTCTACCCTGGGGCAGGAGAATCGTCCCGGCCGATAATCGCTTTCAACCACTGTTGAAAGCGATCGAACTTCTTGAATTTACCACCATTTTCAATTTGGTGCATACCGCGTAGAGCAATAATCAGGCTCGCATTGGAGTCGGCATTAGCTTGGTGCCCGCAAGTGGTACACAAAAATAAGTCTTGAATCGGTTTTCCCATTGCATCCTTTTTTGGTCGGTTTGCCGGGTCCTTGTGGCCGCATCGTGCGCAGGTCTGCGAAGTATAAGCCGCAGGAACCTCGACCGGCGCGGGAAGTCCCTCACGTTCCGCTTTGTAGGTGAGCATCTGCTTGAGCTTTGTAAACTGGCTTTGCTTGAGAAAACGACCCATCGTCACGCCCCGAATGGCCTCTATGACAATCTGGGAGCGGTATTGTTTGGCGATGGCTACGATTCGATTCGCATATTCGCCCAGAATGATGTCAGCGCGTTTGCCTCGCAGTGAAAACCTGCGTGATCGTTGCTTGCCGCTTTGCTGTAGCCGTCTGATTTGCTGCTCATAGCGCCGCATCTCTAAAGCAAAGGCCGAGCCTTCCAGGTCGAGATTGATTTCAATGGGTTTGCCTTGATTGTCGATTAAAGTTGCGGCTCCTATCTTGGCTGCGCCTCGGTCAATACCAAGATATGTTTCTGTCTCGATCTGCGTAGGCTGAAACTCGAAGGCTGCGTGGACGTAAAAATCATAGTTTTCTGCATTGAAGGTGGTGGGTCTGGATTCCATGGATTTGGCTTGTGTGTTTGGCTTTTCTCGCCGCTTCACAATCAGTTTGGCGCTTTGGATGGAGCCGTAAGTCAAATACTCCTGCTCGTGGAACTCGCGGCCCAGTTCAAGCGGTAGAATCAGCCCCGGATATTTTTTCCCGCCGATTGATTCATTAGTCTTGCAGTTGATGAAACCATCTTTGAGTACATTCTTTTGCTGGTATCTGTGTTTATCGGCGAAGAGTCGGACGAGTAAATAGTAGTCTCCGTCGCAATAGGCGAGTAGGCAGCCCCTATCAAATTCGTTGTTGGTAAATTCGATGGGATGCGGCAGTGCGCCTTCCAATTTTCTCAAAACTTGTCCAGCGGCGCGGGATACGGCCCAATTGGCGTAGATTTTGCTCAGGCGTTTAGCGACGCGGGTCTCGCCTCGTTCCTTTGCCTTGTTAATCTTATCCTGATGCTGTGGTTTGATTGCTAGCTTTGCTTCGGGGTCTGTAAACTCGCTGTATGCCTGGTGATACTCCTCATCGGACATAGGGTCAAGACTGGATATTGTAGGCGGATTGGACTCATTTTCTCCCTTGTATGCCTTGCTCAGGTGGCTCATGAGCATCGCTGTGGCATCCAATTCGAGATAGCCTCGCAGAGGTGCAAGCTCCCAGCCTTTGGGAATAATCGTGCGGAGTATTTTTCTGAGTTTGTATTGATTGGGCCGTAGTTTGCCCTTTTTATCTATTTCTGAAATCTGTTCCAATAGGTCAGGGTTTGCCAGCGTCTTTTCGAGCACGTCTTTTAAGGTTTCGTGATAGCGGGTCATGGCATACCAGAGCATCGTGCTTTTGTGCCGTGACGGATTGTGAACCTTGAAGCGCGCGGTTTTGAACATGGGCTTAAATCTAGCAAGCTAGTCTATTCCCACTTTTGAGTCCCTGCAATGTATAAGAGCGGGGTGTGCAATTCCCTATTCCCTGTTCCCTATTCTCTAGTCCCTAGTCCCTTAGTCCCTCACATCACTCCCCCGCCAGCGTCTCCAGCAGCCCGTCAAAATCCTCCAGATGCGCGTACTCGATGATGACTCTGCCGTGGCCGTTATGGTCCTCGATGTGAACCTTCAGCCCCAGCGCTCTCTGCAACCGCTCCTGCACCGCGCGCACATTGGGATCGACTGACCGCTCCTTCTTCTCATCTTTTTTGCCGCCCCGTTCGGGGCGCGTAATCGCCTGTACGTAGGCCTCTGCCTGGCGAACAGAAAGCGAAAGGTGGACGATGCGCTGCGCCACCTTTTCCATCTCCTCCGCATGCTCAAAAGCCAGCAGCGACCGTGCATGTCCGTAGGTCAGCTCGCCCGACTCCACCCGCGCCTGCACCGACATCGGTAACCTCAACAATCGCAAGAAGTTAGATACCGTCGCTCGGTCCTTGCCGGTGCGTATCGCCATCTGCTCCTGCGTCATGTGAAACTCGCGCGAAAGCCTCTCAAAAGCCCGCGCCTGCTCCATCGGGTTCAGGTCCGTCCGCTGCAGGTTTTCGACGATGGTAATTTCCATCGCCTGCTCGTCGGAGACCCTCCGCAAAATCGCCGGAATGGTCTTCTTGCCGGCCATCTCCGAAGCCTTCCACCGCCGCTCGCCGGCTATCAGTTGAAAGCGGCCGTTGGCCAGCGGCCGCACCAGCACCGGCTGCACCACTCCGTTGGAAGTGATCGAGGCGGCCAGCTCGCTCAGCTGCTCTTCGTTCAGGCGCGAGCGCGTCTGAAACGGGTTGTGATCGATCAGCTCGATGGGGATCTCCATCGGCTTGCCCCCCTCATTTTCGACAGTGGAGGACACGGCGGGAACGCGCGGCAGCAGGGAGTCCAGGCCCTTGCCCAGGGCGCGGCGTTTAACTTCGGTTGCAATTGCGGTCATGGTTCAAAACCTCTTTTCCGGAAGAGTGGCCGGGGGGTTGAATCTGGTTTGAACTGGGGAGATTTGCAAATGACGGTTGCCCTGCCCTGGCGCGTCTTTATTCCTGCGGCCGGGCGGAAAGTCACGCCGTCATCCGGAGGCAGGTAAGACGTTCACCTCGGCCACAGGCTCGTCAGTGGCGCCTTCCTTCTTCGGCGGAGACTCGATGCCGTTGCGTGCCATGAATTCTCCGGCCATCTCGAAGTAGGCTTCGGTGCCGCGCGAGCGTGGATCGTAAAGCGCCACCGGCTTGCCATGGCTGGGCGCCTCGGCCAGCCGCACGTTGCGCGGAATCACGGTGTGGTAGAGGCGGTCCTTGAAGTATTCGCGCAGCGTGTCCGTCACCTGCTGCGCCAGGTTGGTGCGGTCGTCGTACATCGTCATCAAAACGCCCTCGATGGTCAGCGTGGGATTGTACGCCGCGCGCACCCGTTCGAGAGTGGAGATCAGCTCCGAGATTCCTTCCAGCGCAAAGTACTCGGCCTGCATGGGAACAATCAGCGTGTCGGCCGCGGCCAGAACGTTGACGGTGAGCAGGTCCAACGCCGGCGGGCAATCCAGAATCACCAGGTCGTAGTCTTCCTTGATTGGCGCCAGCGCGCGGCGCAGCCGCACGGCGCGATCTTCTGCACTGGCCAGCTCAATATTGGCGCCGGTCAGATTCTTCGAGCCGGGCAGCAAGTAGAGCTGATCGATCTCCGTGGGCAGAACCACCTGATCCGCCGGGGCGTCGCCCATCAGCACGTCGTACATGGAGCGGCGGTTGTCGTCGCGTTGGAATCCGATGCCCGAGGAGCAGTTTGCCTGAGGATCGCAGTCCACCAGGAGAACCTTGAGTCCCTCGAGAGCGAGGCAGGCGGCCAGGTTTATGGCCGTAGTCGTCTTACCAACTCCGCCTTTTTGGTTGACGAGGCCGAGAATCTTACCCATGGGAATCCAGAGTAAAGGGAAGCGCTCTTCGGGGATAGCTGCACTGGCTGTGGAGAACCCCGCCAATCTGTGGAAAGCTGCTCCGGCGGTGGGAGGCGAAAATCCAGCAAACCTCTGTAGACGATGGGGTTTGAAGCGAGGTGTGTGGCGGTTTGTGGGACTGCTGCAAAAAAACTCCTTCGGTGGAAAACTTCCGTGGTTTTGGGTGGAAAGTTGGTGGAGGGATGGCGGTATTTGGGCGGTGAGCCAATTTGGGACCTCGCCCATTTTGGGCCGGGCGGGAAATGTTCCACGTGGAACACTATTGAATCTTGCAGATTATTTGCAGATTAATTGATTCTCGTTTTCGCCTATTTTTCGATTCTAGGGTGCGCAGGCTGCCGGATTCCGGCCGCTCTGTGGGCCTGTACTCGCGTGGCCGAGCACATCGAGCACAGCTTTGGCGTGCGTTATCACGCAGATCATGTCGTCCGCAGTTAAATATTTTCTCTCTGCCTCGCCGCATCGGGTATAAAATCCTGTGCGGGTGAGGAGACGGCTATGAAGAGATTTCTATTAGTGGCTGTTGCTTTCGGGATATCTTTGATTGGCATGAGTTCCTGCGCCACAGCACAAACGCTCGCAGCGTGTGGTTGCTACTGCGGTAAAGTGATACGTCCCCCATGCAGTGACAATGCTTGCAAGCAGGCCTGCGGCTGGACAGGAGGATCATCGGGTCGTTCGTCGAATTCTTCATCATCCTATGACTCCGGCGCAGCCGCTGCGGCAGCCGAGGCCGAGCGCCAGCGCCAGGCTGAGGCTGAGGCTGAACGCAAGCGTCAGGAAGACGAACTTCGCCGCCAGGAAGAAGAACGCCAAAAGCGCGAAGCTGAAGAGCGCCGGCGCCAACAGGAGGAGTTCGAGCGCAAGAAGCAGGAAGCCCTGGACAGCATGAAGGGCCTCGGCGGGGGCGAACCTGGCCTCAAGGGAGGGAGCGATAGCCTGGGGTTGAAGGACCTGAGCGACAGCGACTCCGGCGGCCTGGGCCTGAAGGACGCGCTTAACTCTCCGCAATCGCAAAAGGCCCTAGACGAAGCCAACTCAAACAGCGTCTCCACACAACATGGATTGAAAACGGAGACACCCGAGGGCAGAACCACCGGTACGCGTGAAGACGCCAGCGGTTTCGGCCGCAATGTATTTGACCGCGCAGGAGACCGTCATGCCGCTTCCGTCAATACGGGAACGGCTCTGAAGAACGTCGGCAATCCACCCTCAGTTAAAGCGCTGCTCTCGCACATTCCGGACAAAGCGTTGAAGCTGCACGATCCTGTTATCGACAAAAGTATCCAGTGGTATCGGGATCTTGAGGGTACCAAGGCCGATGACAGAGCGAAGATAGCCGAAGTCCAGAAGAAGATCGATACCCACGCGGGCGATCCGACCACTCTCAGCCTCCACAAAAAGCAGTTGGAGACTAACGTAAAGCTCATCAACGATGACGAACGCACTGCGGAGAACTCCATCAAGAAAGAGCTGTTGAATCTGAATCTACCGTGGATTGAAAGCCCTCCCGCTGATGCAACAAAGGAAAAGACGCAATAACCGATAACGCCGAACCAAGGAGAAAGAAACCATGAAGACAAGAATGATGCTTTTGGGGATTATGCTTCTATCGCTGTTTTGCGCCGTTGCCGTACCGGCGTGGACGCAGACCAGCGATACCGACTTCCAGCAGGCGGTTACGGCGTATCAACAATCGCCTTCTGATGCTACGGCAGAGAAGGTCATTCGGATTACTGCTGCAATGGAGCAGTTGCCACCGATTCCCGAAGAGGCGCGAAGGCATTTTGTGCGCGGCACGGCACTTTTCAAGGACGCCAAGTCCCCGGGCGATTACACGAAGGTTATCGATGAATTCGAGCAGGCAACTTACATTGCCCCCTGGTGGCCGGACGCACGTTATAACTGGGCGTTGGCATGGGAAGCAGCGGGCGATTACGACAAAGCCATGGGAAATCTAAAGCTCTACCTTCTGTTCAAACTCCCCGAAGCCGACACGAGGGCTGCACAAGACAAGATCTACGTCCTTGAAGCCAAGCAGGAGAAGGCAAAAGACAAAGTTGCCGCCACAAAAGATTTGTTTAGAGCTTTCGGAATCACCGGCGAGCCGGGGCCTCCAAAACACATCCAGCGCGGCAGCGTAAGTGAATATGAGGTGCGAGCAGCGATAGAAAGAGGGGCGGATGTAAATGCTAAGGCCTTCACAGGTTGGCCGATCCTGGTACACGCGATGGTAAGTTGTCAGGCGAATATTGTGCAGCTCTTACTCGAACACGGAGCGGACGCCAGGGACGGGCAGGCATTAATTGCCGAAATTGATTATTGCGAGGATACCGACATTGCCAAGATGCTAATTGACAAGGGCGCGGACGTGAATGCAAAACGCATTTCCGATGGACAAACCGCGTTGATAGATGCGGCCGAAGTGGCTGATGTGGATGTCGTGCGATTACTCATCGACCATGGCGCGGATGTGAATGCCAGAAATGATCGTGGCCAAACACCCTTAAGAGGCTTACTTGAGGAAGGCGGTAACGGGTTCTGGAACGATAATCGGAAGGCTCGATTTGAGCGCGATAAGCCCGAGGTTATTCGTCTCCTGAGGCAGGCGGGAGCCGTAGAGTAGTCCACAGCGTGGAGAGAGTCATAAAAGGGCATTCATTTCCAGGACGCCATTCGCGCAGCGAAGGGTCAGGCATTTCTAGAACACGCTCTTCCAAGGAAAGGGGAACCATGAAAGCAAAAACGATTCTTTTGGGGATTATGCTTCTTTCGCTGTTTTGCGCAATCGCCGTTCCGGCGCGGGCGCAGACAGCCAAACCCGCCACACCTGCCAGACCGCAGGCCAGCGCAACTACTCTGTCGCCGCAGGCCCGGCTGAAGCAGTACGTCGCCAGCCTGCAAAAGACCCCCGGCAACCAGGCGCTGCGCGAGAAGATCATCAAGCTGGCGCTGACCATGAAGCCTGCTCCGGCGCTTCCGCAGGAAGCGCAGGACGAACTAGCCAAGGGAAACGAGCTTGCCAAACAGGCGACCGGGCAGCAGGCGCTTATCGACGCGCTGGCACACTTCGAACGGGCGGCGCTGCTGGCCCCATGGTGGCCGGATGCCTATTCCAGCCTCGGCAGTATGCAGGAGAAACTAGAGCGTATCGACGACGCCCGGACAAGTCTGACCCTTTACCTGCTGGCCGCGCCCAATGCTTCCGATGCCGATGCGGTACGGGCAAAGATCGCCTCGTTCAACCCTGAGGAGCGGCTAAGGCAGGCTGTGGCCGCGGTCAGGAGCAGCCCGAACGACATAGCGGCGCGCCAGAGAGTGATTCGCATAGCGCAGGCCATGAAGACTCCACCTACAATTCCAGAGGAGGCGCGCGAGCACTACGTGATGGCGCAGACATTCGTGGAGAAGGCGACCGTAAACACCGGCTTCGCCAGCGCCATTCAGGAGTACAAGGCGGCCCTGCTGGCTGCTCCGTGGTGGGCCGAAGCCTACAAGAAGCTGGCCCTCGCCCAAAAAGCCGCGAATCAATATGACGACGCCATCGCCAGCCTGAATCTTTACCTGCTGACCCAACCCACAGACGCACGCGATGCCCAGGATGAGATTTACAAGCTCAAGGCGGATAAGCAGGCGGCGGCAGACCAGGAGAAGAAGCGGCGGGAGGACGAGGTTAGGAGACAACAAGAAGAACAGGAGCGAGCGCGGCGCGCCTATGAATCAAGCCCGGAAGGGAGACTTGAAACGCTACTCAGGAAGATCAATGGAAGGCGATACGCAAGGATTTACTCGCAACATAACTCGTATGGTGATTCTTGGAGGGGAAAAGATGTCTATGAGATTAGGGGCAGGACCTTTCATTTCACCCGTTTCTATAATGTTGACAACTGGAATGATCATCTGAACGCACCGACTTCCTCGGACTTCCCCATCAAGGGATTTGTTACACGATCAAGGATGTGGGATTGGGTTGAAATAGTAATCAGCGACGACGGCGAGGAGATAACTCTGCGTTCGACTCGTGGGAATAATGACGACGTCATTATGGGGGTCTACCTTCCAGAGCAGTGAAGAGATGTTTGAATTATCAGTTCACAAAAGAGGAGAGTCAGGATGAAGCATCAAGCCGGCTTAAGCATGATGTTGTTCTTATTTCCATTTATCTTTGTGCCAGCCCACATTCAACCTCAGGTGCAGACGGCCAGCACGCAGCAGACACTCAACCAGCACGTTGCTGATCTGCAGAACAACCCCAACGACACGGCGCTGCGGGGGAAGATCATCGCACTGGTGCAGACCATGAGGCCCTCTCCGGCGATTTCCGAAGAAGCGCGGCGGCACTACGTCGTGGGCAAGACGCTTGCCGACGGCGCGAAGAAGCCCGAGGACTTCAACGAAGCCATTGCAGAGTTCAAGAGCGCCCTACTCGCCGCTCCCTGGTGGCCTGAGGCCAACCGCGATTATGCCTTGACGCTGGAGGCTGCGGAACGCTTCGACGAGGCCACCGCCTACGTGAAGCTGTATATGGCCACCAACCCCGGCGACGAGCGCCTGCGCGCCGCCCAGGACGAACTCTACAAGATAGAGGCCAGGAAGAAGCTGGCGGCGCAAGCAAACGCGCAGGCAGCCTTGGAAGAGCAACAACGGAGACAGCGGGAAGAAGAAAACTCCCCCCAAAGAAAGTACGCAAACTGGCTCAGGGGGCTGAACGGGGCGAGGTATATATGGAGTCATCCTCCGCAGACGATTACCCTTGAAATAAGAGGAAATCAAGTTTTTTATAAATGTGTCGCGGACTCCATGGTATTCAACGAAACGATGAATATTCAGGGAAATAATTTCTACAGCCACGGTTTCACCTACACCATCAGTGACGACGGCGCCACAATTACCTCGGTTTCTCCACCAGACGCATATTCTCATACTGTCGAAACGTCTATTTATCACCGGCAGTAACGATGAGGACGGGCACGACCCCAAAAGGAGCCATATAGACGGAGTCACGGCTTGGCAGCCGCCTGCTCCAACAAGGTTTTGACATCGAGTGTTTTTCTGCCGCCAGGAATATTGCCATTTGAGCGGCTGATCGAATTCCGAATTGCTCGGCCATCACTCTTATCCTCGCGTGGCCGAGCATATCGAGCCACGTTTGGCGTGCGCAATTATTCCGGCCGTGTCGCTCTGTGCTCCAGCCGTTGAGTTCCCGGCACAGCTCGCTTGAGGATTGCCGCCCAGGGACGAACAATAAGCCATCGGATGAAACGCCGCGCGCTCGGACGCGGTGCGATCCAGTCTGCAACGGGAGGCGCCAGAGTTTCGTAGATGCGAATGAAGGCACGGCCCATCGCCCGGCGCCTGAGGACGAGATCGCGAAATGCCCGGAGCGTCATCACCTCCGGCTCAAGCGCAGAGCCGCAGGCAGCAGTTGCGATGAAACAGCCTCCTGCTGAGGCCTTGGTGAACGGCACCTCGGGTTCGCCAACACGGGGCGTGGGGCGAAAGGGAACCTGCCCCGTCACCCACCAATGCTTAGCATCCTCATGGGCGACGGCAAGATTCAACTGCAGCTTTTTTGCGCCCAGTTCGCAGACGATGATCGGTCCGGCCATGCCGGGGCCGGGGATGATGTAAGTGTTGGATGCGTTGGACATGCGTTCCAACTTTTTTTCCGCTTCCGCTTCAGTGCGGCAGTCCCAGCGAAAGTCGCAGCACTCCTTTGTGATGTAGAGGTAACCCTCTCCTGCCGGAATACGGGCTCCGTCTCCAGGGCAGGGACACCCCGGAAGGGAACAATAACCTCCGCTTTTCAACATCGGCGGCGACTCAAAATACTCCATTGGACTCCTCCATATTTCTGGGAATGCAGCGCGTCAACAACCACTGCCATCTTGTGAGACACGATTATAAAACACAGACGATGGCTGCCATTATGCTTGGGGAACAGGCGAATTGCAAGAGGGGATAACGCAATAGAACGCCCAATCTCAGGGTTGGTTGTTCAATGCAGAATCTCTTCACAGATCATCGCTAGAAGACGCACGGCATTCGTTGCTCCTCGATCTGAGAAAAATTGACTCCCGCAAGACCGTCCGCACGGGAGCGGAGTATAGTACCTTGTATTGAAGTTATCTTCGAGGTGAATGATGAAAGGTTTTTTGATTTTTTTGTTTTCGATCTGTACTGTGATGGCCACGCCGCTTAACGCCCAGAATACACAGAAATCCGACGAACAATTGTGCATAGACCTGAGCGGCGACGAAGCGATTGCAGCCTGCACGCGGGCGATTGACTCGCACACGCTAGCGCAGGCGAATCAGGCTAATGCCTACTACAATCGCGGCTGCGAATACCGGACCAAGGACGAGTTCGATCTGGCAATCGCGGACTTTACTGAGGCGATCCGGCTTGACCCCTCTCTCAGCACGGCCTACAACAACCGCGCGCTCTCCCATTTTGAGAAGGGCGAGTATGACCGCGCGCTGCCTGATTATGAGAAGGCGCTACAACTGGATCCGAAGCATACGAATTCGTATTACGGACTGGGCAATCTATACCGCGCCAAGGCCGAGTACTCAAAAGCGATAGAGAATTACACCAAGACGCTGGAGCTGAATCCCAACTTCACCCTCGCCTACATCAACCGCGGCAATACTTACACTGATATGGGCGCCTTCGACACGGCGATCGCCGATTACAAAGATGCAATCCGCACCAAGCCCACGCATGCCTATGCACCGCTGTTGATAGCAGTTGCCAAGATGCACAAGGGCGACAACGCGATTGCCGATGAGCTAGGCGATGAAGCCAAGGCGCTTCCAGATGGCTGGCCGATGCCGGTATTGCAGTTCTACATGGGCAAGCTGAACGTCGACGGGCTGATTGCAGCATCCAAGGATCCCGACGCGAAGACGCAGCAGGCGCATTTCTGCGAGATGTACTACTATCTCGGAGAATGGCAGCTTTTCAACGGACAGCGGCTGAAGGGAATTGACAGCCTGAAACAGGCAAAGGCAAATTGTACACCGAACTATTTTGAAGATGACTCTGTCAAAGCAGAGCTGAAACGGCTGGGCCAGCGCTGACAGGCATCAAATTGCGCCACTCCTTGCGCCAATCCCAGGCCGGAAAAATCCGGATCAGGTGCACTGGTACCTGCCAGATTTATGGCGGGTGTGGGCAATCCGCCCGCTCATCGCGATAGTGCTGCGATGAACGGGGCACAGCTTCTCATTGCTCATTGTGATTCTTCGGGGTCGATGAGCAGGCCACCTGCCTTGAACGGTTTCCTCTATTATTCGTAAAGACTCTTATGAATACAAACGTAACAGCAACTGCCGCGGCATGTGAGAGCCGCAAGCTGTCATGGTTTACATCCGGGATGGCGATTGTCCTGTATGTCGCACTGGTGCGCATGGCGCTCTATTGCGTGGCTGCGCCGCATTACGGCTACTTTCGCGACGAGCTTTACTACCTGGCGTGCGGGGAGCATCCGGCGTGGGGATACGTGGATCAGCCGCCGCTGATTGGGTGGATTGCGTGGCTACTGGAGCACACGATTGGGACGTCGCTGTGGGCCATGCGGCTGCTGCCGGCGCTGGCCGGAGCGGGGACGATCGTGTTAGCGGGAGTGTTGGCGCGCCAGTTGGGAGGGCGGCGTCGGGCGATGTTTTTGGCCGCTCTGGCGGCGCTGATGGCGCCTGTCTCTCTGGCCCTCTCGCACCTGTTTACGATGAACGCTTTCGACCCGCTGCTGTGGACGGGGATTGCCTGCATGGTGGCGTGGATTGCAAAAAGCGGGCGCGAGCCTTTGTGGCTTTTCGTGGGCGCGTTGGCGGGAATCACGATTCTGAACAAGTATGGCGTGGTGTTCTGGCTGGTGGGGTTGATATTGGGCGTGTGCCTGACACCGCTGCGGGAGAGCCTGCGGCATCGCTGGTTCTGGCTGGGCGGCGCGCTGGCGGCGGCGATTGCATTGCCCAACTTTTTGTGGCAGTGGCGGCATCGGTTTCCTTTTCTTGAGTTGATGCACAACATTCGCGCGACCAACCGGGATGTCACACCTGAGCCGCTGCCTTATCTGCTGGCGCAGGCACAGATGCTGGGGTATGTTGCCGCGATTCTGGTGGCGGCGGCGCTGGTGTTTTTCTTTACGAAAGAGGGCCGGAGTTGTCGGGCGCTGGGATGGGCTTATCTGATTTTTCTGGCGGAGATGATGGCGCTGCACGGCAAGCTGTATTACGTTGCGCCGGTGTATCCGATGATGTTTGCGGCGGGGGCGGTGTGGGTGGAAGGCGCGACACAGCGCAAACTGTGGGTGTGGGCGAAGCCGGCGCTTGCGTTGGCGATTGTGGCGATCGGAGGCATTTACTTGCCGACGTTGTTGCCGGTTCTGAGCGTGCCCAATTTCCTGGCTTACGAACATGCGCTGGGAATCGAACAGCAGAGGTTCGAGAACTCCAAGCAGGGAGTTCTGCCGCAGCTTTATGCAGATATGTTCGGCTGGGAGGAGATGACGCAGCAGGTGGCGGCGTACTACAAGACACTTTCGCCCGAGGAGCAGCGGAAGACGGCCATCTTTGCGAACAATTATGGAGACGCCGGGGCTATAGATTTTTATGGGCCGAAATACGGGCTGCCGAAGGCGATCGGCAATCATCAGAGTTACTGGATCTGGGGGCCGCGCGAGTATACCGGCGAGAGCATTATCGTGCTGAGCGAGGGTAACGAGAGCAATATGCAGAGGGGGTGCGCCAGCTATTTGATTATCGGCAACGCGAAGCATCCGCTCTCGCGGCCTCAGGAGTGGCTACCGATTTATCACTGCCGCGGATACAAGCGGAACCTACAGGAGATCTGGCCGCGGATCAAGCATTGGGATTGAGGGCCCGGGCGCGGCGGATTTCAATCTAGACTGATTGCGGCAAGAGAAGGAGAAAGATGGAAACAGTGAACGCGTTTATCGGAAAAACGACGAGGCCTACGGAGGCGGAGGTTGCGGCGGCGCTGGGCACGACGGCGGCGTTGTGGAAGCAGCTGATGAATTGGATGGCTGAGCAGGGGGTTGGCGAGTGCGAGTGGAATTCGTCCGGAGTCAAGTACGGGTGGTCGCTGCGGCTCAAGCAGAAAAAGAGGAACATCGTTTATCTGGGCCCGTGCGATGGGTGCTTTCGCGTGGCGTTTGCGTTGGGCGATAAGGCGGTGGCAGCAGCGCGGAAGAGCGATCTGCCGAAGAGCGCGCTGAAAATCATTGACGAAGCGCCGCGCTACGCGGAGGGAACCGGTGTGCGATTGATGGTGAAGGCGGAGAAGGACCTGGGCGCGATCAAGAAGCTGGCACTGATCAAGATGGCGAATTAGAGAGAGCGCTTTAATAATATTTTTTCAGGGGCTGAAGCCCTTGATTCTTTTGCTACTAATTCGGCACGACTAAAGTCGTGCCCTGACACAAATCTCGTTTATTAAACAAGCTCTGTTTCTCGCAATCCCAGAGCAAGCAGGCGGTCGTCGTTGCCGGGAAACAGAGACGTGGCGGTCCAAGTGAATTCGGGTCCGGCTGACGCCTTGAGGGCGGGCAGCGAGGCGGTGGTGGTCATGAGCGCAAGCCAGCCGCCGGGGCGAATCAGATGTGTTGCCGACTGGACGGCGAGTTGCATTTTGTCGACGGCGCGCAAAGTGACGCAATCGAAGTTTGTGGCGAGCGATTCGGCACGGCCGGAGTGGACATTGGCGGAGATTTCCAAGACACGGACTGCTTCGCGCAGGAAGGCTGCCTTCTTGCCCTGCGACTCGGCCAGTGTGACGGCGATCTCCGGACGGCAGAGGGCGATGGGAATGCCGGGAAAGCCGGTGCCGGAGCCGAAGTCGAGAAGGGTTGAGACGCCGGCAGGCAGGGCTCGGGCGCAGGCGATGGACTCGACAAAATGGCGAGAGAGGATGCCTTCTTCGTCGCGGATGGAGGTCAGGTTGATGCGGGCGTTCCAGCGAAGAAAGAGCGAAAGTAGAGAGCCGAAGCGTTGGGACTGGACGGGGTCGAGCGGGGGCTGGGCGGAGGCGGCGAGAAGTGCGTTGAGGCGGACGCCGGCGGGATTTGGGGCTTCGGTCATAGATGCAAGCCTGATGAACGGAATGGTAAACCCATAAAAAGCTATAAGTATGAATATCCCACTATAACCAATTCGCAAAGTACGCGAACTACCACCCCACGGACGAAGGCCTGACCCTTCACCCCAGCGAGCAAAGATCACTCGCCGGGGACTCCGAATCCGTGGGGACCCCGATGCATTGGCGAATGTGGAGCACCCGCGAAATAGCGATTGAGATTCATCGTATCCCACCCATTCGCACAGAACGCGAATGGATGGGGCACGGAGCTTTTGTGGGAGATTAAGCACGAAATTTACGCCGATACGGTCGATTCTTCAATATGGCGGGGCTGCCAGACTACGGCGGCTTGCACGAAGGCGGCGAAGATGGCGCGGGAGAAGGCGCTGTGGGTGTAGCTCCGCTCGGGATGCCACTGGACGCCGATAACAAAGTGATGGCGCGAGTCGAGTTCGACAGCCTCGACGACTCCGTCGACCGGAGAGACAGCGCTGACCAGCAGGCCGTCGCCGACGTCCTTGATTGCCTGATGGTGGCTGGAGTTGACCAGAGGCTCGGCAGAATCATTTCGCGGAACGAGGTTGGAGAGACGCGAGCCGGGCGTAATGCGCAGCGGGTGAGCCTCTGAAACTTCGTTTTCTGGATCGTGATCGACGGCTGTCTTGAGGTGCTGCACGAGCGAGCCATTGAGCCAGACGTTCAGAGCCTGCATTCCGCCGCAGACGGCGAGGATGGGCTTGTGGAGGCTGAAGGCGTCTTGCAAGAGCAGCTCGTCGACGGCGGCGCGGGCAGGGTCTGGCGGGTTGCACTCGGGGATCGGGGTCTCGCCGTAGCGTTGCGGGTCAACATCGAAGTTGCTGCCGGGCAGAAGCACACCTTGCACACCTACGAGCAGGCGGGCAACACGGTCCTGATGCTCGTGGAGAGGAACGATGATGGGCGTAACTCCGGCGGAACGCAGGGCGGCAAGGTAGGGCGGCAGCGAGCGCTGATTGAAGGCTGAATCGGAGCCCGTGGGCTCGGGAATGGCGACATAAACGCACATGGCAGGGAACAGTGTATACACGAGGGCGGCAGATGGGATAGAGGACTGGGTATGCGAAGTCAAACTTATGTACCTACATACTTAACCACCCTTAACATCGCCCGCAAGCGTTGTCTCCGCTACCAGCGAATCAGCCCCTTCGGATCGTCCACAAGCACCACGTCATACTTTTCGATCATCGGCATCAACACCTGCTCCAGCTCGTCCTTCCAAAGCTCCCCCTCATAGAACTTTGCCTTCATCGGCTCTCGCGAGGTTAGATCCGGAAAACCGCGCATGAAGAAAAACGTGTCGGGATCTTCAATGGAAAGCCACGGACCGAGAATCTTCATCCCTATCTCCGCGTGCGCCGGCATTGACCGGGAACGGAAGATTTCGAGGAACTCTGTTCTCTTGCCCGGCTTGAGCTTGTAGGTGCGCATTTCGACGATCATCCCGGCGCCTCCTGCGGCATCTTTGCGTTGGATGCAGGAATGTGCGGCAACGGAGCGATAAAATCGCCGGTAGTCTCACGAGGCGGGAACGGTTGTTTCCCTTCCGCTACGCACCGATGGCTTGCGCAGGGCGTCGATGGCGGCGTGGAGACGCGCGGTGAGCTCATCGACCTGGTGGATGGTCATTCCGGCGGTCTCGATGGGATGGCCGATGCTCATTGTCAATTCAGCGGGGTAATAGTGATGGGTGTGAATGGGCATGAGCTCGAAGACTCCGCTGAGCGCGATGGGCACCAGCGGAACCTGGGCGCGAATGGCGAGGTAAGCCGCTCCGGGAAGAAATGGGCGTAGTGCGCCATCGGTGGTACGACCGCCCTCGGGAAAGAGGAAGAGCGGCATGCCGGCGCGAAGGACTTTGGCTGCCGCTCCCATGCTGGAGAGAGTGGCGCGGGGGTTGCGGGTATCGATGGGCAACTGGCCGGAGCGATTCAGATACCAGCCGATAAATGGAATGGGCCATAAGGCCTTCCACGCCATGATGCGGAACTGGAAGGGCACGGCGGCGAAGATTACCGGTACATCCATGTAGGAGGTGTGGTTGGAGGCGTAGACGGCCGCTCGACGCCCGAGGAGATTCTCAGCGCCGAGGACCTTGAGCTTTGAGCCGGAGTTCCATATGCAGGCCCGCGCCCAGATGCGTGCGATGCGATGCTGCGCGTTGCCTTTTTTGTCGACCAGCGAAACCAGGAGTGAAAGAGTTCCGCAGAGAGCGGTGATGAGGACGAAGAGCGGCGCCTGGAGGAGGTTGGTGCGCCAGCGATAGAACCAGGGGAGGGGATCGGGGCGTTGCTGAGGGTGCTGCCTAGGGCGCTTTTTAAAACGCTGTCGCAGTTTTTTGAGGCGCAGTTTCATGATGCGCGCCCTCCTGATTCTGCTCCCTCAGCCAGCAGCAGTGAGCGTGCTTCACCTACAAGATAAACCGAGCCGGAGACGACGATTGGGCCGCTGCCGGCATGCTGTTTTGCCAGCCGCAGGGCGCCGGCGACCGATTCCGCAACGAGGAACGGCGTCTGAGTAAGTTTCGCGGCAGCCACCAGATCTTCAATAGCCGCGGCGCGCGCGGCATGGAGCGGCGTCAAAATCACGCGCTTGAAGAGGGGAAAGAGAATCTGCGCCATCTCCGCGATGGGCTTGTCGCGCAGGCAACTGAAGACAAGAGTCTTCGCTTCCAGGCCTCCCGGTACGTCGGACAATCCGTATCGCACCGCCCAAGCGCCGGCGGGGTTGTGGGCCACGTCGAGTATCCAAGTGATGCCGCCGCGTTCGATGCGCTCCAGCCGGCCCGGCCACACTGTGGTGCGAATGCCCCGGGCGATGAAAGGTGGAAAAGCATAAATACCTCTCTTTCCGGGCGGAATGAACAATTCAATGTCCGCTTCCGTCATCTCGACGGCCGCGGCAATGGCCAGTGCAATATTTCTTTGCTGATGCGCGCCGGTGAGCGGGGAATCGATTTTGACGGGGACACCGAGAGCATTGACGAGATAGGGGCCGGTTTCTCCAGAGGGCGGCAGGAAAGGAGACGCGTCGATCACTTGCGCGCCGAGCGCGACAGCCGCCTCGTTCAACACTTGATTGACCTCGAGTAGCTGCGGGAGGGTAATCAGCTTGCTGCCCTGGCGAAGGATGCCGGCTTTCTCGCGCGCGATGGCGGCGAGGGTCGTGCCCAGCCATTCAGTGTGGTCGAGCGAGATGTCGGTGATGATGGAGAAAAGCGGTTCGACGACGTTGGTGGCGTCGAGGCGGCCGCCCATGCCGACTTCAAGCACCGCCAGGTCGACATTCTCTTCGGCAAAGTAGAGAAAGGCGAGGGCGGTGAGGATTTCAAAGAAGCTGGGGTGCTGCGGGAGGCGACGATCCTGGACCATCTGTTGCGCGACGTCATGTACGCAGAAGAAGAGGCGGGCGAAGGCGTCGTCGGGAATTTCGGAGTTGCCGATGCGGATGCGCTCGTTGACGCTCTGGAGATGCGGCGAGGTGTAGAGGCCGGCGCGCGCTCCGGAGGCGGTGAGGATGGAGGCCAGAGTGGCTGCCGTGGAGCCTTTGCCGTTGGTTCCGGCGATGAGCACGGAGCGAAAGCGTTGATGGGGATTGCCGAGGGCGGCGAGCAGTGTGCGGAACTCGTCGAGGGAGAATTTTCGGCGCGGCTGGCCGGGACGCGCGTACAATTCCGGCGCCATGGCGTTGAGTTGATCGATGGCGGCGGCGTAGGACATGGAAAGATAAGTATAAGAGCCGCATACCTGGCAGGGCGAAACGCTATCAATTGCGGAGCAGGAGTTGCAGGGCGGCGCGAGAGTTTTGCAGGCAGGCGCGGGCTTCGTCTTCGGAGAGCAGGCCCTGGTGGACGGCTTTGCAGCCGATGTCATTGATCGGGTTGGTTAAGCGGGGAAAGTCCGGATTGACTCTGACTGTGGATTGCTCGTCTGCTGCAAACCCTTGTTGCGCACGACCCTGGACACGCTTTTCACATAATCCACTCTCTTTGCACAAGCATTTTCCGATGGCCTGTGGGAGTAGTGGGAAATTGCGACTGCACAGCTGGCTTTTTGGGCGGTTTTGCAAATACCCTCAATTGCACAGCGTTTTTTTAGAAAACTCTTCTCTGACCAACTCCCTCTGCCGCAACCACTTTGCAGGCTTTCCACTTTTCCTACCTGAACTACGGGTACTACTGTCTTTTATATATATTTCTTATCCTTTTCCTCAACCCGCCGGGGGATGGTTCCCTCAGGGGTTAAAACCTATTGCCTGGATGACGTGTTCGGCATAGCTGAAGCCGTGACCTGACACAAAGCGGTCCTGTGCGTTGCTGGATCTGTGGCGGTGGCGAGGGACTGCTTTGTAAATGCTCCAAGGACCACGGAATTTAGAGAAGTGGCCTAGTTTTCCACTCACCAGTAAACACAAAGGTGCATACAATTAAAGGGAAGAAAAGAAAGCCGTTTCCAGCAGGCGGCTCGTTGTTGTAGAGTGTGGCCAGCGCGGATTCTGCCTGGAAGGGGATTTCTTCGTCAGTCGCAAAGCGGGGGTGGAATAATGGCGAAAGCAGAGACAGAAGTTGAGAAGCCGTCCGCGTCGGGGGCAGCGATGGAGATTAGCGTAAGCCGTCAGGAGCTGGTGAAGGAGCTGACCGCGACACAAAGCGTTGTGGAGCGCAAGACGACCATACCGATTTTGTCCAATTTTCTTATCGAGGCCGAGGGCGACAAACTTAGCATTACAGCCACGGATCTCGACCAGGCGATCCGCACCAGCGCAACAGCCAAGGTGAAGAAGGCGGGAGCGTGCACCATTCCCGCGCGCAAACTCTACGACTACGTGAAGCTGCTGCCCGATGGAGACATCTCCATTAAGCTGCTGGAAAACCATTGGGTGCAGATTCGCTCAGGTCGCTCGAACACCAAGATGGTGGGCATGGCTCGCGCCAACTTTCCGCAGGTGCCGGAGTTTCCTACCGTCAAGGCAACGGGAATTTCTTCAGCGGCGCTGAAGACGCTGATCAATCGCACCATCTTCGCCATCTCCAACGAGGAGTCGCGCTACACACTGAACGGCGCGCTGCTGGTTATCAAGGCGGAGTCGCTGGCGATGGTGGCGACGGACGGACACCGCTTGTCATACGTGGAGAAACCGAACGAGACGCTGGAAGGCATCAGTGGCGAGAAGCGCGTGCTGATTCCGCGCAAGGCGCTGCACGAGCTGGTGCAACTGCTGTCTGTCTCAGACGCCGCGAAGGTGGAGTTTGCCGACGACGAGCACACGCTCTACTTCCGCGTGGGGCATCGCACACTGAGCACACGCAAGCTCAGCGGACAGTTCCCGAATTTTGAGGCGGTGATGCCGCGCGACAACAACAAGTTCGCGGTGGTGAAGGCGAGCGAGCTGGCGCAGGCCATCGAGCGCGTGGCGCAGTTTGCCGATGAGCACTCCCACGCCGTGCGCATGCGGCTGGAGAGCAATGAACTGAAGCTCAGCGCCAACTCCAACGAGAGTGGCGAGAGCGAAGACACCATCGACACGCCGTACACCAGCGACCCGATTGCCGTGGGATTCAACTCAGAGTACATCCTCGAGTTCCTGAGAGCGCTGGGGAACGAGGGCGAGGTGCGGCTGGAGTTCAAGGACTCGCAATCGGCGGGACAGATGAGGCCGGAGGATCCGGAGGCAGAGTACAAGTACCGGTATGTGCTGATGCCGATGCGGATCTGAGGGTAGCGTAGTTAGCCGTGCTACACGCGTGTTAGCAAAAGGCAGCGACGGCCTGGCAGCGATGCCGGGCCGTGGTGTTTGCGGGGTGGATTTCATGCCGTGGAGAACGGCGACGAATGCGTAGATAATCCTAGTTTGCGTGCCCCAGACGTGAGGCAGATCACACATATTAACCCAAATAGAATTCTGCAATATCTGTCTTGCAGAAAAGAAAATTGCGCGATACAATCATCCCCAAATTCAAAAGAACAGTGCAGACAGCAGGAAGCATAATTTTCTGTCCTTGCGATAGATACCTCCCTCAGGATTTTTGCGAAGAATCACGCGGACGCGCTTTGTGCACTGAACAGAACAAAAGGGAGAGGGAGAAACAATGAAGATAACAGGACGGATTTCGCTTTTATCGATTGCGTTGTTGACTGCTCTTGCTTGCGCGACGGCCGCCAGAGCCGACAACACATTCAATTACGATTTCATGCTCACAGACGGGACACATACGTACAACGTCGCACAGACAATTACCGCAACGCCTCTGGGCGGCGGGTTCTACGGCATCACCAATGTTAACGGCACGATAACCAATGGCGCGACCACCATTCCCCTGGACGGAAGCACTGAGTTATATGACTGGGCAGGTATAGGAAACTACAACATTCTAACGACACCGAATACATCGTTTTATTCAATCACAACCTACGCAACAAACAAAACCTTCATGGCATATGACAACATCCTCAACCTCTCAGGATCGGGACCAATTTTCGGAGATTACGGCGAATATTTTGTGTTTGAAGCAGGAGGCAATACCTACTATACGAATTTATTCTTCAACTCAGTCGTCAGCGACCTCAATCCTTACCCTGGCTACTCCTATTTCGTCGTAGAACAAGGTGCAGATAAAACGACTTATCAGGATGTAGACTTTGGAACTTTTACGATCATACCGGAGCCTTCGACGTGGCTGCTGCTGGGGAGCGGCTTGTTTATGCTGGCAGGGTTGGCGTGGAAGAGCAGGAGAGAGGGATTGAACGTGTAGTTTTATTTTGAGCGAGTCAGCGCCCCGCTTACGCGGGCCATGCAGGTTAGCGAGTTAGCGACGGCCTGGCAGCGATGCCGGGCCGAGGTATTTACGGGCGCGGATAGAGAAGCGATTTTCTGCCATGAAGAATTGCAATAATTATGCAGACAACATTTATTTGCGCGCACCTGGCATGATGCAAATCACACGAAAATAGAAAAATATAAAACAAATTAAGCGATTGATTATACACAACATAACGGAAGTTTTGCTCGTCTTAGGTTTAAAATGCAGATTGCAGAAAACAAGAACAAAGCGGTAGACTAGTGCCGAATTAAAAAGCACAGTGCAGACAGCGGGAAGCGTAATTTTCTGTTCCTGCGATAGATCCCTCCCCTCAGGTCTCTGCGGAGAATCATGCGGACGCACTATTTGTATTGAGCTGAACAACAGGAGGCGGCGAGAAAAATGAAGATCACAGGACGGATTTCGCTTTTATCGATTGCATTGACGGCTGCTCTTGTCTGCACGACAACCGCCAGGGCCAACACCACCTCGGGCGCCTACAGTGGCACGTTCACTTTCACATCGCCCACTACTTACGCATTCAACTTCAATATCGTGCAAAACAGCGGTAAAACAGCCAACGGCGATTTGACATTTACCGTAACATCAGTGGGCGGAGACTACTACGGCATTACAGGTGTTAACGGCGTAGTGAACCCTCCGGGTGGGGGACCTATTACCGTTAACGATACAGGTCTGCTGTATGACTCGGGAGGATATCTCACCGCACCCGACGGCCTCATTCAGTATGACAATATCCTCAATCTTTCCGGATCAGGAACGATATTCGATCAGTACGGACTGTATTTGACACTCGGGGGAGGCGCAGGTGCGGGCGGCGATGACCTGAATTTTTACTACAGCGGCGGCCAAAGCTACTTTGTGGTCGTGGACAACCAGGGTTCTGGTTATGAAGTAGATGATTCTAATGTCATACCAGAGCCATCGACGTGGATGCTGCTGGGGAGCGGATTTTTTATGCTGGCAGGGTTGGCGTGGAAGAGCAGGAGAGAGGGACTAAAAGCATAATATTGGTTTGTCTGAAATTTTGACGGGCGCGCCCAGCATGGCGCGCCCTTTGTATTTCAGGATGATTAAAGACAAGACAGAAGACAAAAGCGTCAATCACGCCACTGCCGGAGCGCGGAGAAACGCCAGCGCGCGAACCAAGTAGCGTTTCAGATGGCGACGATGGACGACGGCGTCGAGGAAGCCTTTTTCGAGGAGGAACTCGGCGCGCTGAAAGCCCTCGGGAAGCTTTTGGCGGATGGTCTGTTCGATGACGCGCGGGCCGGCAAAGCCGATGAGGGCGCCGGGTTCGGCGATGTTGAGATCGCCGAGCATGGCGAAGCTGGCGGTGACGCCTCCGGTGGTGGGGTCGGTGAGGACGCAGATGTAGGGGACGCGGGCGTCGTCCAATTGCGCCAGGGCGGTGGAGATTTTGGCCATCTGCATGAGGCTGACCACGCCCTCCATCATGCGCGCACCGCCGGAAGCGGCGACGATGATGAGCGGATGGCGACTGATGCGGGCACGATCGACGGCGCGAGCGATGGTTTCGCCGACGACGGCACCCATGGAGCCTCCGATAAAGGCGTATTCCATGGCGCTGAGGACAACTTCATGGGGGCCGAGGCGACCGATGGCGTTGAGGATAGCGTCATCGAGGCCGGTGGCTTTTTGTGCGGCGCCGAGGCGCTGCTTATAAGGCTTGACGTCAGTGAAGTTGAGCGGATCAGAGGAGCGCAGGCCGCCATCGACCAGCTCGTAGCCCGGTTCGAGGAGCAGTTCGATGCGCTGACGAGCGCCTATGCGGAAGTGGTGCTGGCAGCGGGGGCAGACGTTGAGGTTGGACAGCAAAGCCGCCTTCCAGACGGGCCTTTGGCAGCCCTCGCATTTGATCCACAGGCCCTCGGTGCGCACACGCGACTCGGCCGCAGTCGCGGCACCTCCAGGGCCGAGGCCGTACTCTCCATCTTCACGCTTGAACCAGGACATGCGACCTCGTAAAGGCAGCGGACAGCTAACAGCAGACAGCTAACAGTAAGTACCTGGGGAACTGTTCGGGATGCGTAAACTGTAAGCTGTTAGCTGCCGGCCATCAGCTTCTATTTTAGTATTCTATTCCGCGCTGGGCGAGGATGCCTTTCTGGTAGGCGTGCTTGACCTCGCGCATTTCGGTTACGGTGTCGGCCAGCTCCACGAGCAGAGGGTGGGCGTTACGGCCGGTGAGGATGACGTGCACCATCTCCGGGCGGGCGCGCAAGGCCTCGGCCACAACGGCCGCGTCGAGCATGTTGTAGCTGATGGCGTAGTTGATCTCGTCAAGAATGACCATGTCCCACTGTCCGGAGTTGATGGCGGCGCGCGCCTCGTCCCAGGCGGCCTGGACCAGGCGAATGTCTTCAGGATCCGTCTCCGCGCCACCCACCTTCACAAAGCCGCGGCCCATGGGCTTGAGGACAAAGTTTGAACCGAAGGCCTGGACCGCGTCGAGCTCGCCATAGTGCCAGGAGCCCTTGAGGAACTGAATCATCAGCACCTTCATGCCGTTGCCTACGGCGCGCAGGGCGGTGCCCAGGGCGGCGGTGGTCTTGCCCTTGCCGGGACCGGTGTTGATAAGGAGAAGGCCTTGACGAGAAGAGGTGGTCACAGATAACAGCTTACAGCGAGAAGCTGACCGCTGACTTCAGTGTCCGGCGTGATAGGGATGGCCGGTGAGGATGGTGAAAGCGCGGTAGATTTGCTCGGCCATGGCGAGGCGCGCGAGGGCGTGGGCCAGGGTCATAGGCCCGAAAGAGAGGAGCAGTTGAGCCCGCGCGCGAGCAACATCGGACCATCCGGCGTGCGGGCCCACGGCGAAGACTATATGCTGTGCGCCCTTGCCGCGGCGCGCGCCGAGCCAGGCGGCAAAGACCTCTGAAGTCATCTGGCGGCCACGGCTATCGAGCAGAACGGCCACCACCGGAGTGCGCCCCTCAAGCCGATCGAGCCAGTCAAGCAGGGCCTTCTCGGTGCGAAAGGCCTCCGTCTTGCAACGCGCGAAGGTGGAGCAGCGATTGAGATAAAGCGCGGTGAGGGCCTCGAACTCGTCCTTCGAGCCGGGGCGCGCGCCGATATGCGCCAAGGTAAGGTTCATGGGCAGCAGAATACCTCACAGCGCACAGGGTTGCGTGGAGGAAGGGGAATTTGATGAAAAGAAGGAGCATTTGCTCGGAGGGAATGGGTGGGACCAACGTCACGAGCATCTGCCCTGCAAGGGAACAAAACAGGTGTGCAAAAGAGGGCTAAGTGTCTATTATTGGGATTCTTGGAGGCAGAAATACAATTTTTCATATATCACAAAAAGGCGAGTCTGTGGGGAGATGTGAAAAGAGGAGTTAAAGTGTTTATTATCAACGAAAAAAAATATCAATATACCCTTTAAGTTTGGAACCTAAACTGCTATTCAGATGTCACCAGTCGTGCCTCGCTTAATTGGGTTCTAGTCTACATATGCCCAGCCGAGACGCAGAAGCACAAATAGCGGGTTGAGAAGCTGCAAGAACGGTTTCCGGCCCCCACAGAACATTTGGAGGAAGTCCATGAGATTTATCCGGTTGCAAAGTGCATTTCTAGCGCTGGGCTTTCTGATGATGGCCGGCGTTGTTGCGAATCTCACAACACCTGCGGCGTTCGGCCAGTCGACGAACACCGGAACGGTTGTAGGCGTGGTCGAAGACCAGACCGGCGCGGTGGTTCAGGGCGCGACCATCACCCTGACCGACCTTTCAACCAAGACCGAGCGCAAGACCACGACATCCCATACCGGCCAGTATGTGTTTGTCAACGTTCCTCCCGGCGATTACTCCATCACCGCAAGCAAGAGCGGATTTGCGGTGGATAAAATACCGAGTCAAACGGTAACGGTAGGCACGCAGACCACGGCCAACTTCAGGCTGCAGGTGGGCAGCGAGCAGACGACCGTTGAAGTGAAGACATCAGGCGCGGATCTGCAAACCATCAACTCGACCATCGGCAGCACGGTTGATCCGATTTCGCTTGAACAGCTTCCCAGCCTGCTTCATGACGTAGGCACATTTGCCCAGTTGCAGGCAGGCGTGGGCCCTGACGGCAGCGTCGCCGGCGCGGTCGTCGACCAAAACACATACAGCCTGGATGGAGGCAACAATTCCAACGATATGGACGGCAGCAATACCGTTTATACGCCGTCTTTCGCGGGCGACCCGACGGGTATTGCAGGCCAGAACAACGGCTATAGCAGCCCCACAGGCGTGATGCCCACGCCGGCAGACAGCGTGGAAGAGTTCAAGGTGAACACCAGCAATCAAACGGCCGACTTCAACAACTCAGCCGGCGCGCAGGTGGAGATCGTGACCAAGCGCGGATCGGACAAATGGCACGCCACCGCCTATGAATATTACATGGACAACGATTTCAACGCCAACAGCTGGGATAACAATCTCTCCGGCACGCCAGTTCCGAGGTATCACTACAGCAAATATGGCTTTGCGGGCGGCGGACCGGTGGTTCCCAAGAATGTTATGGGCGGGAAGACATATTTCTTCGCCAATTACCAAGCATGGCGTTTCCCCCAATCCGAGACCATTGAGCGCGCGGTTCCGTCAGCGGATTTGGAAGCCGGGAAGGTTACGTTCAGCGGCACAACGTACGATCTGAAGGCCATTGACCCACGCGGCATCGGCATCGCACCGGATATCCTGACGATGTGGACAACAATGATGCCGCCGGGGAACGATCCTGGCTGCACGATGGGTGGCAATTTTTGCGACAAACACAACGAAATCGGGTTCAAGGCCAACATGGCGATCCCTTATAAGGACAACTTTTTCGTTGCCCGCATGGATCATGATTTCGGGGCGAAATGGCACCTAATGACCAGCTACCGCTATTACAAGCTGATTCGCACGACCGACGCACAGGTAGATATCGGCGGAGGGTTTGCGGGCGACACGTTAGGCAAGCCGGTCGCGGTGTCAAGCCGTCCGCAGCAACCTTGGTTCCTGGTGGCCGGACTGACGACGAACATCACATCGAACGTCACCAACGACGTCCACTACAGCTTCCTGCGTAACTACTGGTCGTGGTCGGACAAAAATGCTCCGCCGCAGATCTCAGGGCTGGGCGGGGCGATGGAGCCCCTGGGCGAATCCAACACTTATGCCCTCACGCCTTATAACGTGAATACCCAGCAGATTCGCACCCGTTACTGGGACGGCCAAGACCACTTCTTGAGGGATGACGTCACCTACCTGAAGGGCAACCACCTGATCCAATTCGGCGGCCAGTATCAGCACAACTACGACGTCCATCAGCGCTCAGACAATGGCGGCGGCATCAACTTCACCCCCACATACCAAATGGGCGGCGGATCAACCAGTATTGACTTCTCTACGCTGACGGGCCCCTACCCGTCCACCTTGACGGCCAAGCGCGTAATGGCCGCAGTGTATGGAATGGTGACCGACTCGCAGATTGCGTACACACGCCAGGGAGCCAATCTGGCCCTGAATCCGCCACTGACGCATGCATTCGACCAGACCACCATTCCCTACTACAACGTGTATTTCAGCGACACGTGGCACATGAAGCCGAGCCTTACGCTGACATATGGCATGGGGTGGACGCTGGAGATGCCACCGACGGAAAAGAACGGCAAACAGACCGTTCTGGTTGACGATAACGCCAATCCGGTCTCGCTCGACGGGTTCATTAATCAGCGCAGGATGGCCGCGCTCAACGGCACGGCGTACAACCCCGAACTCGGATTTGATCTGGTGGGCAACGTGGGCCCCGGCGATAAGTATCCGTACAACCCGTACTATGGCTCGTTCAGTCCGCGCGTGGCGGTGGCGTGGAATCCGCATTATGAGGCCAGCTCATTGCTTGGCCACATCTTCGGCCACGACTCTACGGTCATCCGCGGAGGCTATGGCCGCACCTACGGCCGCCTGAACGGCGTGGACCTGGTGCTGGTGCCGCTGTTGGGCGTCGGCTTGATCCAGCCCGTGCAATGCACGAAAGCGCTATCGAACGGCACTTGCGGCACGTCCACCCCGACAGCCACCAACGCATTCCGTATCGGCGTGGACGGCACCTCGGCACCCCTGGCGGCACCCGCCCCCACACTGCCCCAGCCTATTTTTCCGGGCTATAACAGCGCCGGCAGTTCGGCAGCCGAAGGGATCGATCCCAACTTCCGTCCCAACGTGATCGATTCATTCGATTTGACTATCCAGCGGCAGTTGAGCCGGAAGACCCTGGTGGAGGTAGGTTACATTGGACGCTTGATTCACCATGAATTCCAGCCCGTCGACCTCAATTCGGTTCCGTATATGATGACGGCAGGCGGACAGCAGTTCCAAACCGCCTACGCCGCTCTCGAGACGGCGCTGGGTTGCACGATCTCACAGGCACAGTGCGGTTACACAGTTCCAGCAGTCATAACGCCGCAACCGTTCTTTGAAGCGGCGCTCGCCGGCACGGGCTATTGCACCGGATACGCGAGTTGCACCGCGGCAGTTGTCGCGAATGAGCTTGGCAATCTCACTTCTCAGTCAGTTTGGAGCCTCTGGTCCGATCTTGATAACGGCGGCTTCAACTTCCCGCGCACTATGATGAACACCCCGATTCCCGGACAGCCATTAGGCGGCGGCGGGCAGTTCAGCAGCGGCGTCGCCCTGAATGCCACAATCGGCTACGGAAACTACCACGGCGCCTTTGTCACGTTCAGCACCACGGACTGGCATGGCATTACCCTGCACGAGAACTTCACTTACAGCAAGGCTTTGGGCACAGGAGCATTCGCGCAGGCCACCAGCGAATACACGGTCAACGATCCCTTCGATCTATCGAAGAATTACGGACCTCAGGCGTTCAACCGGAAGTTCGTCTTCAACACGTACGGGGTGTGGCAGGATCCGTGGTACAAAGATCAGCGATACGTGGGACTCATAGCGGGCGGCTGGTCGATTGCCCCGATCTTCACCATGGGCGATGGCCAACCTCTGTCCTGCCAGACAATCAACAACAATATTTACTACGGCTCGCAGGAGTTTGGCGGGTCCGACGACAACAACTACGGCAGCAATGCGCAGTGCATCTTCACCAGCAAGTACACCGGTGGCGTTCACTCGCATTTCGGCGTAACAGGCGGAACCGACTCCTACGGGAATGTCATCGGAGTAAATACCGCCGGATCAACCACAGCCTCAGAAGTCAACATGTTCGCGAACCCGGTGGCGGTCTACCAACAGGTACGCAATCCGATGCTGGGCATCGACACCAAGAACCCCGGCCTCGGTCCAATCATCGGTATGCCGTATTGGAACGTGGACATGAGTGTACAGAAGAACTTCAAGGTATGGAGAACCGCAACAGTCCAACTTTCGTTTATCTTCACCAACGTGTTCAACCACGATATCCTTGGCGATCCATATCTTTCCACTGGCTATTCCGCTGGCTGGGGCGTGCAAACAGCCCAAGCCAACACCCCACGCAAGATCGAGTACGGAATCCGCACCAGCTGGTAAGGTACAGCAAACAAATACCAAGGCCGGGAGCGCAAGCTCCCGGCCTTTTTTATGCCCTGCGAGATAACCCCTAGCGAGACAGGTGATCAGCTTCCCTGGCCGCTCTTCGATTTCGCGGCAAGCTTCCTGGCCGGAGGCTTCTTTGCGGGGGCTTTCTTTGCGGCAATTTTCTTTATGGCTTTCTTTTTCGCGGCGGGCCTGGCAGATTTGGATTTCCGGGCAGCGGGCTGGAGAGCTTTCCTAGCGGGCTTCTTTGGCTTAGAAACGGCCTTGGCGGCGGGCCTGGGCTTGACGGCAAACTTAGGCCTGACGGTGAACGTAGGCTTGACAACGGGCGATTCAGGCTTGGCGGAGGCTTTTTGTCGCGCGGCGGTGGTCCTGGCGGCCAGCTCGGTCTTTAGCTCGGCGTCGAACTCGGCGGGGGTGAGCGGGCGGGCGGAGTTGCGCAGACGCTCAATGTCGTAGAAGGCGCGGCGGTCTGCCAGGAATACGTGGACCACGAAGTCAACGTAGTCGAGGAGAATCCACTGGCCGTGGCGGCGGCCCTCGACGGAGTTGGGGAAGGCGCCGAAATCCCTCTTGAGGCGGTGCTCGATCTCGTCGGCGATGGTGATAGCCTGGCGATCGTTGGCGGCCGAGGTGACGAGGAAGAAATCGGCGAGGCCGGAGTCGATGGGGTCAAGCTCAAGAATGCGGGTGTCTACGCCCTTCTTCTCTTCACAGACGGCGGCGGCGGCTTGAACTAGGTTGCGGATTTGCAGGGGGGATGGCGGGAGTTGCTGCTCGATGGCGGTCATTCGTGGTGATTGCTCTCCGAGATTCATCGTAGCCCTTCAAAGGGGCCGGGGCAAGTCAACGATAAAGATTGTGGGCGCGAATGTATTCCAAAACGGGCGCGGGAAGCAGGGAGCTTTCCGTCATTCGGGCGGCGGAGGCAGGGGGCGATTGCGCGGAGATGCGGGTTTGTGCGCGAATCTGTTCACGAATTTGGGAGGCGCTGATGTCGATGTGCAGGCCGGGAAGCAGGTAGAAGGGGGCTTGCTCACCGGCAGGGTTGCGAAGGGTGTAGCTGAGGAGGGGGATTTCCGCCTCAACCCTATTAGGCTCCGGCGCAGACTCCATTGTCAGGCCCTCGGGGAGGGCGGAATCGAGGTTGTCCAGCGACCAGTGAGATTCGGACGGGCGGGAGGCAACGATCAACGGCGCGACAAAAGGAATCTCGGCGGCGCGATGCCAGCGGCGGAAAGTGGCGAAGGAGTCAGCGCCCATGAGGCAAAAGAGGGTGTTTCCGGGCGGCAGTTGGGCGCGCAGGGCGAGGAGCGTTTCCAGAGTGTAGTTGGGGGCGCCAGAGGGTTTGGGGGCGTCGGCCAGCGAGAGGGCAAAGGCGGGGTCGGAGGCAATCGCCAGACGGGTCATGGCCAGGCGGTCTTCAAAGCCGGCCACAGTGCCCTGCGGCTTGAGCGGCTGCGTTCCTACGGGGGCGAAGAGCACGGTGTCGAGGCCGAGAGCAGCCCGGGCGGCGCGCGCTACGCCGAGATGGCCGAGGTGGGGCGGGTCGAAAGTACCGCCGAAGAAGGCTACGCGACTGCCTCCGCTGGATTGCTGGCCCATATGTCCATAGTAATCTGCTCATCTATACTAATCTGTAACGGATGCGCCGGTTGCGCGTCCAATAGACAATGCGCTATGTGATTGCAATCCTGGCTCTAGTAGGCGTGACGGTTTCCGTGCTGGCGCTACGCATTCACAAATCCATGGATACCGAACCCTGCACTATCAATGAGAAGTGGGATTGCGGGATCGTGAACCACAGCCCGTTCTCCGAGGTGGTGGGCATACCGGTGGCGGCGATCGGGATTGCGGGCTACCTAGGGCTGGCGAGCCTGGCGTTGATACGGAAACGGGCGCTGACCTTCTTTAGCGCGTTCATCGGGATGGCTTTCGCGCTATATCTGGCGCACATCGAACGAGACATTCTCCAGGTGTGGTGCCTGTATTGCGTGATCTCGCTGGTGGATATAGCGCTGATCACGACGCTCAGCCTGGGTTGGATGGTGTTCTGGGGGAAGCGGACGCGGTAAGGATTGAGACGGATTACATTAATTGCTTTGGGCTTCATCTTGTGTTCGCTCTACAGCGCTTCCCGCGCTGATAAAATTAAGACCAATCAATGTTTAAAAAGAAATATGCGCGCTGGATGTACGATTGGGAGACGCGCCTGACCACGCGCGACGAGAATCGCGTGGTGCGGCCGATGGAGTGGGGCTTCGAGTGGATTGAGCCGTTCCTGCGCGAGCACGGCTTTGAAGAGGCGCTGCCGGGGCCGGAGATCGCGGCTGATCCGTCGCTGGCCGAGGCCGCGATGGTGCTGATTAATCAATTTCTGATTCGCCATAGCGACGCCTTCTTCGGCTACGAGCGGCCCACCGACTTCCGGCTGGAAGAGCGGCACCCGGAACTGTATCCCACCAATGTGCGCCCGGAGACACTGGCGCAGGATGCGGCGCTGAAGCAACAGGCGGCGGAGGGAAAGATTCCGAAGGCGCAGTTTCTGCGCTTCACGTCGCCGGAGCGGACGCCTCATCCGGAGAACAACCTGGCGAACGCGCGCTGGTATCCTGCTCCCCACCCCAGCGACGAAGACCTGTCGCTGGGGACCCCGGCCCGGACGCACAAGGATCCACGGCGTCCCAAGCAGGCCATTGTGGTGATGCCGCAGTGGAATGCCGATGCCTTCAGCCACAACGCGCTGTGCGAAATCTTCAACAAGATGGGGGTGTCGGCGCTAAGGCTCTCTATGCCGTATCACGACATTCGCCGACCGACGGAGCTGGAGCGCTCGGATTACGCGGTGAGCGCCAACATCGGGCGGACGATTTCGGCTTGCAGGCAGGCGGTGGTGGATATTCGCTGCTGCCTGGATTGGCTGGAGGAGCAGGGCTACGAGCACCTCGGCGTGCTGGGGACGAGTTTGGGATCGTGCTACGCATTCCTGGCCAGCGCGCATGACGCGCGGCTCAGGGTGAATGCCTTCAATCATGCGTCGACGGCCTTTGGAGACGTGGTGTGGGCAGGGCAGAGCACGCGGCATGTGCGGCAGGGGCTTGCAGAGAGCGGACTCGACCAGGAGCGACTGCGGAATCTATGGGCGGCGATCAGTCCGTGCAGCTATTACGACAAGATGATGCGCGCGGAGGTGGATGGAGCGCGAAAAAAGGTGCTGCTGGTTTACGCGAAGTACGATCTGACCTTTCCGCTGGATTACTCGCTGCAGGTGGAGGAGGCTTTCCAGCGGATCGGGCTGAACTTTGAACGGCGCGTGCTGCCCTGCGGACACTACACCACCGGAGAGACGCCGTACAAATATATAGATGGATGGTACATGGGGTGGTTTGTGTATCGGGCGTATAAGGAGATGAGGAAAGCAGGGAACAGGGATTAGGGAAATCGGTAGTATCCTAACCGAATGATTCTGCCGTAACCTATGCAGTCCCATTCAAGAAAGGAGCAGACATGAAATTCCGCATTCTTGCAGTTGCATTCACACTTGTTGCATCCATCGCCATCGGCCAACAGCCCACCTGGACCGACCCGGCGGCCGGCCTGATGTGGACCGCGACTGACAACGGTTCCAATGTGACCTGGCAGCAAGCCTCCAACTACTGCCAAAACCTTTCGCTGGGCGGCTACTCCGGCTGGCGGCTGCCCACCATCGACGAACTGGCTGGAATCTACGACAAGACGCAAAATGTCGATGGCAAACACATTAAGGGCGGAATTAAGATGACGAGATGGTGGGGTTGGAGCAGTTCGGTGGGAAATAGTTCTGGGGAAGCATGGGCCTTCAACTTCATCGCAGGGAACCGATTCTCCTTCCTACTTAACTTCAACACCGTCTTTCGCGCGCTCTGTGTGCGCCGTTCCGGACAATGATGCGGGTGAGTTGGTCCTTATCTTGATTCTCTTCGGGGTTGCTCGGGTTAAATAACAAATGCAGGTCCTTCGACTGCGCAGGCCGCAAGTGCGCGGCCTACTCCGCTCAGGATGACAAGCAAGAACTTTAGCGCACGGCGGTGAGGTCGAGGTGGAGAAGCTTGGCGGGGTCGAGGAAGGCACCCTGCCAGCGGATGGCCCAGTGCAGATGCGGTCCGGTGACGCGTCCGGTGGCTCCGCTCAGTCCCAGGCGCTGGCCGCGCGCGACATGCTGGCCCTCGCGCACGGAGATCTGGCTGAGGTGCATGGAGAGCGTGAAGAAGCCAAGGCCGTGGTCGATGACCACGCAGTTTCCCGCATAGTAGAGCGGCTGGGCGAGCACCACGACGCCACTGTTGCTGGCGCGCACCGGAGTTCCCGGCCTGGCGCGAAAGTCGAGCCCCTTGTGATTGCTGGCCAGGACGCCGTTGAAGATACGTCGCGTGCCGAAGGGTTCCGATTGCGGAGAGTCCACAGGCACGCGGAAGTTTCCCTTCCACAGCGGCTGAGGAGCGCTGACGGCAAAGGTCTTCTGGATCAGCACCTGGTCGGCGGCGATCTGCTTGAGCGCCTCGGGGCCGGGCTGGACATACTGCGGCGCAACGGTGAGCGAAGTGGTGCGATAGTGGGCGGCATGAATACGGATGGTGCGGCTGAGGGCGCGCGTGCCGCCTTTGGCGTCGTGGATGGTGATTTTAAGAGCAGAAAGACCGACGGGCGCGTCTACATCAACGCCGGCCAGGGCAAACCAGTCGTGCCCATGGAGACCGCGAAAGAACTCCAGCTTGCGGTCGAGCCAATCGCCGTCGATGGCGACAGCATCGTATGCGGAGACGCGAACCAGCTGCGGAGAGCCGGCCACAACCACGGCGGGCGTGAGGGTAATGACGGGAGACTGGGCGCGAGCCGCGGCCAATGCGAAAGCCAGCAGGCCAGCGAGAGCGAGCCAGCTTCGGGTAGTGCGGCGAAATGGAGAAAAACGCATCTCTTTCAGCATACCGGGTTCGATTGCCGGGGAGGAGTGACTGTTATTCGGTATTTGGGGGTCGCGGGTGCGCGGCAATCCACGCGGCCACGCGGTCCTGGATCTCTTCCAATTGATCGGTGGTGATGTGGATGCCGATCATCTGGCGGTTGGCGGCGTACTTCTCCTGATTGGGCCCTTTGACGGATGCAGCCAGGTCAAGCCAGAAGTAAGCCTCGACATCGTTGTGGGGAACGCCCTGCCCGATGGAGTAGAGCACGCCAAGAGAGGCCTGTGCGGTCACATCTCCCTGCTCGGCGGCCTTGCGATACCACTCCGCGGCCTGCGCCATGTCGCGGGGAAAGCCCCTGCCGCCGTCGCGATAGAGCGCGGCGAGATGCATCTGGCCGGCAATGGAGCCCTGGTCTGCGGCCTTGCGATACCACTCTGCCGCTGTCTTATAGGCTTCGCCGGCCTGGGTAACGTTATGCATTGCCGCGGCATCTGCGGTGTAATGCTCGCCCACGGCGACCTGGGCGGCGGCATCGCCAGCATTGGCTTTGGCCAGCAGGGCGGGGTCGATGGCAGGGGCCTGGGCGGAGACAGGAATCAACGCCAGAGCAAGAATCGCGAGCAGAATCGGTTGCAGAAAACGCGTTTTCATTGCGGCCTCAACCAGCTATCGAAAAGATAGCAGATTCTGGCTGAGAGGGGTTCCCGGTCTTGTCTCAGGCCACAAGCGGTGTTGATCTTCCGGCAGAAAATAGTGCGGGCAACGGGCAGTGAAGAAGCCGGGGAGGAGAGATTGTGAAGGGCGCAAAAAAACCCTGCCGCTGCCCGAAGGCAACGGCAGAGGGAAGGTATCTGGAGGAAATCGTGTGCTATTAATAGCTTTAAACATTGCGGAAGTTCAAGTCTGGTCAACATTGACCAGTGTTTTCCAGAATCATCACTATTTCTCGCGCCTGGTGGTGCTGTATCGACTGAAGAAAAAAGGCTAGAATTTCAATATGACTGACCGCATGTCTTTGACTCTTGCCCAGGCCGACCCTGAAGTAGCTGCGGCCCTTGCCCAGGAAACTCATCGCCAGCACGAGGGGCTGGAGATGATAGCCAGCGAAAACTTTGTCTCCGAGGCGGTTCTGGAGGCGGCAGGATCGATCTTCACCAACAAATATGCCGAGGGGTATCCCGGGCGGCGCTACTATGGCGGGTGCGAGTTCACCGACGTGGTGGAGAACCTGGCGCGGGAGCGGGCCAAGCAGATCTTCGGCGCGGAGCACGTCAATGTGCAGCCGCACTCCGGCTCACAGGCCAACGCGGCGGCCTATGCGGCGGTTTTGCAGCCGGGCGACACGATTCTGGGGCTGGACCTTTCGCACGGCGGCCACCTGACGCACGGACACAAGCTGAGCTTCAGCGGCAAGCTCTACAGACCCACGTTTTACGGCGTGCGCAAAGACACGGAGGTGATTGACTACGACGAGCTGGAGGCCATTGCCGAGCGGGAGAAGCCCAAGGTCATCATCGGCGGGGGCAGCGCCTATCCGCGGCTGTGGGATTTTGCGCGGATGAGGCAGATTGCCGACAAGGTGGGCGCGACGTACATCTTCGACATGGCGCACATCGCGGGGCTGGTGGCGGGCGGGATGCATCCATCGCCTGTGCCGCACGCGCAGATTACGACGACAACCACGCACAAGACGCTGCGCGGACCGCGCTCGGGGCTGATTCTGTGCGGGCAGGAGCTGGCGGCGGCGGTGGACAAGGCGGTCTTCCCCGGACAGCAGGGCGGCCCGTTAGTGCATATTGTGGCCGCCAAGGCAGTGGCGCTGGGCGAGGCACTGCGGCCGGAGTTCAAGAGCTATGCGATGCAGGTTGTGGCCAACGCCAAGGTGCTGGCGGCGAGCCTGGAACTGGCCGGATTCCGCATCGTCTCCGGCGGGACCGATAACCATTTGATGCTGGTGGATGTCTTCGAGAAGGGCATTCTGGGCTCCGAGGCGGAGCTGGCACTGGGCAAGGCGGGCATCACGGTGAATAAGAACACGATTCCCTACGACACCAATCCGCCGCTAAAGGCTTCGGGGATTCGTATTGGGACGCCGGCGCTGACCACGCGCGGGATGAAGGAGGCGGAGATGGCGGTGATTGCCTCATGGATTGCCAAGGCGCTGGAACGGCGGAATGACGATGCGGCATTGGAGAAGATTCGCAAAGAGGTGGCCGAGCTGGCCAACCGCTTCCCGCTGTATGCGTGGAGACGGGGACTGTAGGGGCGGAGGAGCATCTGTGAATCCCACCCTAGATCACCCCAACGAGCAAAGATCGCTCGCCGGGGACCCCGATAGGCGCAAAAACAAGTACGCGCCGAAGGTGGGGCGCCCGGATCATACAGGCAAACGCAAATAAAATTACGCCGCAACTTGCCTGTTTGGGCCGGGTTGTATTTAATGTTGTTTGGAGATGACCCGCAAGGGGAATCGGGCAGTAGAGGTACGTTGCCACCCCCAAGGGTCTCTGGAGGAAACGATGAAGACCATTCAAATAGCATTGGCCACGTTGCTGGTTCTTTCTGTTCCAGCATTTGCTTCCCAAAAAGGAGGGCAATCGCACCCCTCGGGCGGTGGAGGGCATCAGGCGATTCCATCCCACGGGCCCAAGGCATACACCGGCACACCCCATGCGGCCGAGCCCAAGCGCGACTACAGCGACAAAGCCGGACACCCCAACGTCCCACACGTGGACGGCAAGACCTGGGTGGGCCACGACACCGGCCGCGGCGATGTGAACTATCATCTTGACCATCCCTTCGAGCATGGCCGCTTTACCGGCGGATTTGGCCGCGGGCATGTGTGGCATCTGGGCGGCGGGGGCCCCGGCCGCTTCTGGTTCAACGGCTGGTACTGGAATGTAGCGCCCTTTGACGTTGCTTTCTGCGACGGATGGCTGTGGGATTCCGATGACATCGTGATCTATGACGACCCGGATCACATCGGCTGGTACCTGGCCTACAACGTGCGCCTCGGCACATATGTGCACGTGATGTATATGGGAACGTAACCCAGGCGAAAATCGAAGTTTTTTGCTACAGAAAGGGGATAGGCGGCAATGCCTGTCCTCTTTTTGTCTTTGTGAAGGAATCAAGATGGCAGGATAGGCGATAAAATAGGGGGTTCGCGCGGGGGCGATTGTGGCGCGCGTTGAAATGCGGTGATTGCCAAATTCATCTTGTAATGATTGAGGAGCTGAAATGATGCATATGCTTTTCGGACTGGTTGTGCAGATGAACACACGGAACGCGCGCGGGATGGTTCTTGCCGCAGTTTTCGCCATGATGCTTTGCGGTGCTGTTGCATGGGCCGCGGAATCGACGCCGGCGCCGATTATTCTGACCGGAGCAGACCGCAGGCCGGCGATCTCGCTGGATGGCGAGTGGGCGGCCATTGTCGACCCTTATTTTTCCGGATTGTTCAGCTTTCATCACAAAGAGAGGAAGGAAGGATGGTTTCTGAACCGGAAGGCAAAGCCCGGCGATGAGTTTTCTACCGAATATGATTTTTCCACAGCGTTGAAATTGAAGGTTCCCGGCGACTGGAACACGCAGCGGGCGACGCTGCTGTATTACGAGGGGCCCGTCTGGTATGAGCGCGATTTCACTTATCAGCCGAAGGAGCACACACGCGTCTTTTTGCACGTGGGCGCGGCCAATTATAAGTCGTGGTTTTGGGTGAATGGCGTGAAAGTTTGCGAGCACGAGGGCGGGTTTACCAGCTTTAACTGCGAGGTGACGGCGGCGGTACATGCGGGCGATAACTTTGTGGTGGCGGCGGTGGATAACACGCGACACGAAGACGGCGTACCTACACTGGAGACCGATTGGTGGAATTATGGCGGGCTGACGCGCTCGGTGTCGCTGATTGAGGTGCCGGAGATATTTATTGATCAGTACGATGTGCATTTGAGCCGCGCGCCGGAGACGAATATCACGCCCCATAGCAACGACTTCGGCATCATCGGCTCCTTGCATCTTGAACACATAGAGGGCTGGGTGCATGTGCAGGGCGGCAAGGTTGGCGATAAGGTGCAGGTCGAGATTCCCGAGCTCAACTCAAAAGGCTCCGGTGTTCTCGACGCGGACGGTCGCGCGAAGTATCTATTGGTGGCGTCGAATTTGCAGCGCTGGTCGCCGGAGACGCCGAAACTCTACAAAGTAAAGATAAGCGCGGAACAGGATTCGATTGAGGAGCTGATTGGTTTCCGCACGGTGGAGACGCGCGGGACGGAAATTTTGTTGAATGGCCAGCCGATTTTTCTGCGCGGCATCTCGATTCATGCGGAAGCGCCTTATCGCACAGGCCGCGCCAACACAGACCAGGACGCGGAGACGCTGCTGGGCTGGGCCAAGGAGTTAGGCTGCAACTTTGTGCGGCTGGCGCATTATCCGCACGATGAGACGATGCTACGCGCGGCGGACAGGATGGGGCTGCTGGTGTGGTCGGAGAATCCAGTCTACTGGGCGCTGCAGTTTGACAATCCCAGCGTGCTGATCAAGGCCGAGCAGCAGTTAGAGGAAGAGATAGGAACCTCGCGCAATCACGCGGCGATTATTCTGTGGTCGATGGCCAATGAGACGCCTAACACCGAGGCGCGGACGAAATTCATTGAAACGCTGGCCAGTAGAGCACGCGCGCTGGACTCTTCGCGGCTGATTACCGCGGCGCTCTTAGTGAGTGCCGAGGGAGATACAAAGATTGTGGATGATCCACTGGGCAAGGCGCTGGATGTAATCGGCGCCAATGAATATATCGGCTGGTATGAGAAGAAGCCGGAGACGGCCGATATTACGCAATGGCGCGTCGAGTATCAGAAGCCGTTGATCATAAGTGAGTTTGGCGGCGGCGCCAAGGCCGGGCTGCATGGCGGGGAAAACGAGCGCTGGACGGAGGAGTATCAGGCGAATATCTACCACCATCAACTGGGAATGTTGAACCGGATTCCGCAACTAAGAGGCATGAGCCCGTGGATACTGATGGATTTTCGCTCGCCTAACCGGTCGCTGACGGGGATACAGGATGGTTTCAACCGCAAGGGACTTATCTCCGATCAAGGCAAGAAAAAGCTGGCGTATTACATTTTGCAAAAGGCATATAAGGAGAAAACAGTAGGTAAGCCGGAGTGAGATGGATGGAAAGTTGACAACATAGGATAGATAACTTATCTGCGGGTCTAAGGACTGTGCAAAAGCGGAATTGTGAGTTATGCTTGAGTTATGGCTATAGACTCAATTCTCGCATTAATCGACGCCGAAATTGCCAGCCTCACGCAGGTTCGTTCCCTGCTGGCGAGCACCGGCAAAGTTTCCGTCAAGGGAACAGGACCCAAAACCAAGAAGGCCGCGAAGGTTCACAAGAAAGGGAAGAAGCGCCGCGTGCTGAGCGCCGAGGCGCGCAAGCGGATTGCCGACGCGCAACGCAAGCGCTGGGCCGCACAGAAAGCCAAGGCCAAGTAAGAGAACAGCGACAATTCTGCTTTTTCCCCATGCAGTGTTGGCGGCCCAGTGATGAACTGATCGCGCAACGCAGGGGGAAGTGACCGCTGTATGCGCCGTGGAGCTGGCCGATCCAGCGATGGCGATGCTCTATCATCACTATCCAACAGGGCGGGTGCTGCGTCCTCCACGCCATATCCGAATTTAATGTGACGTCAGTAAGCCAAAAGTCTCTAGAGCGGTTCCACAATTCACGTGTCATTTTTGTTATCGTAAAAGGTGGCATTTTCTTGAGGAAAATGCCACTTGAGAGCAGTGGTTTCGGGGTACAGCAATTGTGGAACCGCTGTAATGAACGGAGGCATGCGATGCGCAGGATCATTTCAATTCTTGCGGCGGCTGTATTGCCGCTGCTTTTCGTCTCTCCGATCGTCCCGCAAACGTCCAACAGCGCAGGCGGACAAAGTCCGGAGACATTGACGGCTGATTATAACCAGGCCATGCAGGCAAAGGATTGGCCCCGCGCCGTCACACTCGCGCAGCAACTGGTAGCACATAAGGCAACATCACAGAACCTGAAATTACTTGGGAACGCGCAGCTTTACTCCGGCTCGTCGGATGCTGCCCTGGCGACCTATGACCAGGCACTGGCTACAGCACAGCAGGAAAAGCCCGCCGAAGGCAAGCCAATGACCGAGTGGAAAGACGGCTTGTCGCAGATTTACATTGGCAAGGGCAATGCGCTGCTCAAACTCAAACGCACCGAGGAAGCGATTGCGGCGTATAACCAATCCGCCGGGTTAGCATCCAACGCCGGGCAGGCTTACTTCAATGTTTGTGCTGTGCTCTACAACATCGGCAAAACGAAGGAATCGGCGGCGGCCTGCCGCAAGTGCGTGCAAGCTGATCCCACCAAGGCCAACGCCTGGTTCGTCCTGGGATCAGATCTCTTTGCCGATGCACCTATCAGCAACGGCAAGGTCGTTGCCACGGCAGAGACACGAGATGCGCTGGAGAAGTATCTTGCTCTCGCCCCGGACGGCCCGCACGCCGCCGACGTGAAAGCCATGCTGGAGATGATTGCCAAGTAGGAAGAGGATCTCTTTGGCGTTTGCTAGCCCAGCGCGGCCATTACCAACATGCGCGGCTCGGTCATCTCTTCGATAGCCGAGCGAATTCCCTCGCGGCCCAGCCCTGAATCTTTCACACCGCCGAAGGGCATGGGGTCGAGTCGCCAGCTTGGCGTGTCACCCACGATCAAGGTTCCAACCTCAAGCTCGCGATACGCGGTGAGGATGCGGCCGGCATCGCGGGTGAGCAGGCCAGCCTGCAGGCCGTACCTGGAGTGGTTGGCTTCGGCCAGCGCATCTTCAAAGTCGTCGAAGGGCTCGATGGCCACTACCGGTCCGAAAACCTCTTCGTCGCGCAGCTTCATTCCCTGAGTGGTTCCAGTGAGAATCGCCGGCTTCACCACGGATCCGTGGCGCTCGCCGCCGGCCACCAGTTTGGCTCCTCCTTTGACGGCCTCCTTAATCCAGGACTCCACGCGCTCAGCCTCGCGGGGATGAATGAGCGGGCCCACCTCAGTGGCTTCGACGGAGGGATCGCCGGAGGCCATCTTGCCAGCGGCCTCGACGACCTTCCACAAGAAAGTCTGATAGACGCCGCGCTCGACGTAGACTCTTTGCACGCTGATGCAGGACTGGCCCGCGTTACTGAAGGCCGCATGGGCGGTGCGGATGGCTGCTTCGTCGAGGTCTGGCCAATCGGCGCAGACGGTGAGCGCGGCATTGCCGCCCAACTCCAGCAGCACGCGTTTGCGGCCGGAGTGAGTCTTGAGCTCCCAGCCAACTTTGGCCGATCCGGTAAAGCTGACCAGCTTGATGCTGTCTTCCTTTTCGGCGAGCCATGCGGTGTCCGTGGTGCTGAGCGGGAGGACGGCCAGCGCCTCCACCGGCCAGCCTGCCTTGAGAATCACCTCGCCCAGCGCAAGAGCTGTAAAGGGAGTTTGCGAGGAGGGCTTGAGAATCACCGGGCATCCGGCGGCCATAGCCGGCGCCACCTTGTGGGCCACGAGGTTAAGGGGGAAATTAAAGGGAGTAATGGCCAGCACCGGCCCCATGGGAAAACGCTGCACCAGCCCCCATCGGCCCTCGTTGCCCTCCATGAGATCCAGCGGAATGGTCTCGCCGCCCAAATGAGAGAGCACTTCGGCGGCGGTTTTGAAGGTGAGCACGGCGCGATCGACCTCAACGCGCGCTAGGCGAATCGGCTTGCCCGCCTCGGCGACAATCAACTTGGCAAAGCGCTCCTTCTGCTCGATGAGCGCGGAGGCGACGTCCTCGAGAATTTCGCGGCGCTTCCAGCGCGGAAGAGCGCGAAGGCGGCGCAGGCTGGCCACGGCGTGATGTACGGCCTGGCGCGCGTCGGCGCGAGTGGCTATGGTGACACGGCCCACCAAACCCTGGTCCCATGGCGAGCGGACTTCGAGCGCATCGCCCTCCAACCACTCCTTGCCGCAGAGCAGAAAACCTGTTTGTGTACCCGGCCGCATTTTCATGGCTTAGCTCCCTTGAATAGTACCTATCCAACTGATGGTATACATTTCAACCATTACCGGTATATGGGTACCCAGCGTTTGACGCCTTACACTAATGCGTAAGGGTATCAACCTGGGAAAGCTCGGAATCAGTATGGATTTGATCTTGAACTCCAATGTTCGACGTACTTCCGAACGAAACTAACTCTTGGAGAAACTTCTGATCAACCAGCGTCGCGTTTCCATCTCTATCTAATGCATACCAAATGCTGTCTTCTATTCTGATATGGATGGAATGCGTTCTGCATCCACCGATTAACACGGATCCAAGGTAAAGATTACCCGCATTATCTCGTGTGATATGAGTAGAGAAATTGCTGATCATATCAACGAATTTTGAATGTAAGAGCTGCGGCACTAATTCTTTGAATAATTGCCCGGTTGCCTGTTGAACACGCCCCCGCACAATTTCGTGGATGTGCGCCATGTTTTTGAGCGTGATCGGCTCAATGCCTGATTCCCAGCGAGCTATGGTTGTTTGTGTAGTACACATTTTCTCAGCGAGTTGAGTCTGTGTGAGGCCAAGAAATCCACGATATAGCTTCAGGTCATCCGATGGTTTTCGGCCATCTTGAGGTTGAGTTGGTAGATTCCAAATGCTCATAATGTCAATATTATTACATATTGTAATTACACAATGCAACATTAAATTGATTTGACCATCAGATTGGGAATTCGACCCTGTAAACTCGTTCCATGATTCATGATGGGCGCAGCCGCAAACTTCCATTTGATGTTAACGAGGCGCTGGCGCATCTGCGGGCGAGCGACCCGAAGCTGGGCGCGCTGATTGCCCGGGCCGGAGCGTTCACGCTGCGGCTGGATCCATCACCTTCGCTCTTCGAGTCGCTGCTGGAGTCGATTATTTATCAGCAGTTGCACGGCAAGGCAGCGGCGACGATTCACCGGAGGGTGCGGGAGTACTATGGCGGCGATCCCGAGCCGCGATTGCTGCTGGAAACGCCGGATGAAGTACTGCGGGCGGCGGGAGTCTCCTTCAACAAAATCAAAGCCCTGAAGGACCTGGCGGCGCGGACGCAGGACGGGACGGTGCCGAGCCATGCGGCGATTAAAAAAATGACAGACGCAGAGATTATGAAGCGGTTGACCGAGGTGCGCGGCATTGGCCCGTGGACGGTGGAGATGCTGCTGATTTTCCGTCTGGGCAGGCCCGACGTTTTGCCGTCGACGGACTACGGGGTTCGCAAGGGGTTTGCGCTGACCTTTATGAAGGCGCCCAAAACCCGTCCGCTGGAGGCGAAGGATCTGCCCAAGCCGGAGGTGCTGCTCAAAAGGGGAAAACGCTGGGCGCCGTTCCGTTCCGTGGCCAGCTGGTACCTGTGGAGGGCCTGCGACCTGGCAAAGAACACTGCACCCTCGGGGCGGGCCAGCCTACAATAAAACACAGCTAACAGCCAGAGGCTAGAAGCCAGGAGTTGTTTTCATGGCGGCCAGTAAACGGTTTGTCTGCATTCATGGTCATTTTTATCAGCCGCCGCGGGAGAATCCCTGGCTGGAGACGGTGGAGACGCAGGACTCCGCCGCTCCCTACCACGACTGGAACGAGCGCATCTGCGCGGAGTGCTACGCGACCAACGGCGCGGCGCGCATTGTGAACAACAAGAACCAGATAATACGCATCGTGAACAACTATGCGCGCATGAGCTTCAATTACGGCCCAACGCTGCTGAGCTGGCTGGTGGAGAATGCGCCGCGCACCTACCGCACGATCCTGGACGGGGAACAGCGCAGCCGCAAGAGCTACAAGGGGCACAGCTCGGCGATGGCGCAGGTGTACAACCACATTATTATGCCGCTGGCCAACCGCCGCGACCGCATTACGCAGATCCGGTGGGGCATCGCCGACTACCAGCACCACTACGGAGCTGTACCTGAGGGAATGTGGCTGTCGGAGACTGCGGTGGACAATGAATCGCTGGAGCTGATGGCCCAGCATGGCATCAAATTCACCGTGCTGGCGCCGCACCAGTGCAAGCGCATGCGGAGCCTGAAGGAAGGCACGAACTGGACGGATACGCCCAACGCCAGCGTGGACACTACTCGGCCCTACCTGGTGCGCTTCGACTCCGGCGTCTCGATTGCTGTTTTTTTCTACGATGGGCCAGCATCGCGAGCGATTGCCTTCGAGGGGCTGCTTGACTCCGGCGAGAATTTTGCCGGACGTCTCAAAGGCGGCTTCAAGGACAACACGCAGCCGCAACTGGTACACGTGGCGACGGACGGGGAATCGTACGGGCATCATCACAAGTACGGCGAGATGGCGCTGGCCTATGCGCTGCGCCTGCTGGAAGAGGACAAAAGCGTCAACCTGACCAACTACGGCTGCTATCTGGAGCAGTTTCCTCCGGAGTACGAGGCGGAGATCGTGGAAAACACCTCGTGGAGCTGCACGCACGGGGTGGAGCGCTGGCGCTCAAATTGCGGCTGCAACGGCGGCAAGGCAGGCTGGAACCAGGCGTGGCGCGCACCGCTGCGCAGGGCTCTCGATGAACTGCGCGACGCGCTGATTCCGCTGACCGAGCAGGAGGGCGGCAAACTATTCAAGGACGTGTGGGCAGCGCGCGACGGATACATCGACGTAGTGCTGGACCGCAGTCCGCAGCCGGTGGAGCAATTCTTCGGCAAGCACCAGAGCCGCGCGCTCAGCGTGGAGGAGCGCGTGCGCGGTATGGAGCTGATGGAGATGCAGCGCCACACGCAACTGATGTACACCAGTTGCGGATGGTTCTTTGACGACATCTCGGGCATCGAGACGGTGCAGGTGATTGCCTATGCCGCGCGGGTGCTGCAACTGGCGCGAGAGATCTTTGGCGAAGCAGCCGCGCCGCTGGAACCGGCGTTTCTGACGCGCATGGCCGAAGCGCGCTCCAACGTGGCGGCGGCCGGAGATGGCGCAAAGATCTACAAGGAGCAGGTCAGCAGCAGGGAGCTGAGCCTTGAACAGGTGGCGGCACATTATGCCATCAGCTCCATCTTTTCTACCTTTGCCGAGGAGACTGACCTGTTCTGCTTCCGCGTGTGGCGAGACTTTTACGAAACATACGCCTCGGGGCGGGGACGGCTCGCGCTGGGCAGGGTCAAGATTGTCAGCGCCATTACCGGCAAGCGGCAGGGCTTTTCATTTGCGGTACTGCACTTTGGCGACCAGAACATTAACGCGGCAGTCAAGGCATATGGACCGGAGGATGCGGCGACCTTCGAGACTTTTGCCAAACAGGCCGCCGAACACGTTCAGCACGGCAACTTCCCCGAGGTAATTCGCCTGATTGACAGCTACTACGGCCACGTGGACTACTCGCTGACATCGCTGTTCACGGACGAGCAGAGACGCATTGTGCAGATCATTCTGGGATCCACACTTTCGGAGATCGAGAAAACGCTGACCAACATCTACGAAGACCACGCCAGCCTGCTGCACTATCTGTTCTCGGCAGGACTGCCCAAGCCACCGGCGCTTACCCTGGCGGCGGGCTTCGCCATCAATTCGTGGCTGCGCCGCGCGCTGGAGGCCGACCCCATCGACCAGGCGCAATTGCGCTCGCTTTTGTCGATGGCCAAGGCCGACCAGATTCCGCTGGAGACACCGACGCTCTCGTACATCGCGGACCAGCGGATGAAGCGCGCCATGGTGGAGCTGCAGATGTCTTCCGGTTCGCTGGAGGCGCTGGAAAGAGCGCTGACATTGGCGCACACGCTGGTGGAGTTGCCCTTCGATCTGAACCTGTGGCAGGCGCAAAACATCTGGTACGAGATATTGCGCAGCTCCGGCTATGCGCTCACTAATCTGGCTACGGACGACCGACAGCGCTGGGATAAAAACTTCAGCGAACTGGGCGCGTGCCTGTCGATTGATTGCGCGGCGATCAGCGCGCAGGATAAAACGGCGGTGACTACGGGAGATTAAGGCGTCGCTACAATCTGAACGAGCCGTTCTTCGTTGAGGCTGGTGGCGATTGCCTTGTGGCGCCAATGCTTGCGACAGCCGGGGAAATCGAGCGGCACGCATTGCGAGGGGATTCGGCGAGCGCGCATCTCGTACCCACCCGGCAGGATGTTCAAGAGGCAAGCCACGGCAACGACGCCGGTATCCGGTTCACGCTGCCAGCGGTCAAGCCAGCGGCTGAATCCCGTCGCGTGGGGAACGAGGTAGACCTTCGCTCCCAGTCCGCGCATACGGCGCGTAAGGCGATTGACGGCGCAATCGGGGGTGCAGGCCGCGCACTGAATGTCGACGCCGGAGACGCGCGCCTGGCAATGCGAAGCGTTCGCGCCGCGCATGCACGCGGGCATAAGAATGACCTTGCGCGAATTGAGCGTGAAATCGTTGCGCAGTCCATTGTTCATGATCTCGGCAGCGACCATGCTCAGGTGGTACTCTACCGGCTCCTTGCCACAGAAGATCTGATCTTCGCGGCATCCGCGCCGGGCATATTCCACGGAGAGAAATCTCGGAACCCCTTGCGTATAAACTCCCAGAGCCTTACCTGACTCGCGCTGAAACCAATCAAACAAGCCAGCGGCCGTTTCGATCCAGCGCCCGGCCTCCGCTGGAGAAAGCGTGTCAAGAAAACTCCGCCAATTGTTGAGGCGAATCGACTCCTGCTCGAATTCTCCCGTGGCCTCGAGCCACTTGATCAGGCCGGGCAATCCATCGAGCAAGTAGAGCTGGCCCTTTACCTTGCGACCAATTCCGGGCGCCAGGAAAAGCCGAATAATCGCCGCCCGCAGCAGGTCGGCGAGAGGCTTTATCTGCGGCGGACGGCGGCGCAACCAGAAGAGGAAGCGCGCCGACGCGACAGCCCAGGCAGAAGCGCTTTCAGCCGCGCCCCCGTATCGCCTTATCGCCTGGCCCAGCGTGAGCAACTCGATGGCGTACTCGCCATGGCTGCGTGGTGCCTCGCGCAGAATCGACTGCACATGGTGAATGTAGCCATCGAGCGCTGCTCCCGCACGCAGGTCGATTTCGGCCAGTAGCTGCCCGGAGAATGCGGCTACATACGCGTAATAGCTACCGTCGTTAATCCGCAGGTCATAAATCAAGTCGGAAATCAGGCTTGGCCCGGCGACCTTGCGACCCTCCGGCAGCGGTTCCGGCATAGCCCCATCTCCGGGCCGGCAATCTGGCGCCTCCCGCAACCGTCTCTTTTCAGCATGCGCTAACATTTCACAATTCTTTCCGCAATTCCATGCGCCGCCTTCAAGACGCATAGAGGACCACAGTGCATAATACGCTCTATGTGTTAAACGGTTCCAAAGAGGCCTATCTTCTTCAATCTATTTGATTGCCGCAGGGCAACTGCCTTTGATTTGTTGCTCAAAATGGCTGTGGAGTGGCGTCTGGACCGAGGGCCGCACAGAGCTAAGTTGCGGAATCCTCAAGACTCCGCAGCGTGCCGTTTTTGAGCAGGAAGCGCTGGCCGCGCCAGACGATGGTGTTGCCGGCGAAGCCTGCAACCCAGACGCCCATGGCGATGAGATCGCGCAGCGGCAGCAACCACAGGCTGTGCAGAACCTGGCGGTCGGAGAGCACCTCAGCGCCTACCGTCATGGCCAGCGCGAGACGCAGGAAGAAACTCATGCCCAAAAGCCAGAGGCTTAACAGGCTCGCACCGCTGGCGAGAACATTGAGCAAAGCCCAGCCAAGGCCGTGGGTGAAGATGAGGCCAGTGTAACCCCAGGGACGCGCGTCGCGGACGGTGCGGGCCCAGCGCAACTGATGATTCAGGAAGCCGCGCCAACCATAGGCGGCGATGTTGGTTTCGACCACCTCGGCCGAGAGTGCCACACGGTAGCCGGCGGCGGAGATGCGCGCGCCCAGCTCGTAGTCGTCGGCGAGGTGATCGACCAAGGGAGCGAGACCGCCGATTTTGTTGAGCGTCTCGCGACGGAGTGCCAGAGTAGAGCCGAAGCCGTAGTGCAACCCGCCCTCGATCCACCTGGAGAGCAGCACGCCGGCATGGAAATCGGTGGCGATGCCCAGAGCCTCCAGAGTGGAGGCCAGCGTGTGGTGGGCGCGGCCGCGATAGAGGGCGGTGACGAGGCCGACTTCCTTCGCAGTTTTGCCGGAGGAAACCGCATTTGGCGAGAAGCAGGCCATTACCCGCTCCAGGTAGCGCGGCGAGACAGTGATGTCGGAGTCATTGATGAGCAGGAAGTTGTGGCGGGCGTGGGGGAGGAGCTGGATTAGAGAGCTGACCTTGCCGTTGGTTCCCAGACGCTGAGGGCACTCGATGAGCCTGATGGACAGATGGGGAAACTCGGCCTGCAACTGCTGGACGGCAGCCGCGGCCGGGTCGGAGAGAGAGGAGACGCCGAAGAGCAGCTCGAAGTCGCCGGCATAGGACTGACGGCAGTGGCTGCGGAAGGCGTCGATCATGCCGGGGTCGAGTCCCTTGAGAGACTTGAGGATGCTGACGCCGGGCGCAAAAGCTGCCAACGGCTTGCGGCGCTGCGATAAAAAGATGCGCGCGGCAATGAGGGCCGCGAGAAAGTAGCCCATTCCGGCAACGGCCAGAATCGTGGTGATGAACGCTACAGACAGAGCTACGGCATGGTGCATCGTTGTAATGAGTTTAGCGGACTACTGGCATGCAACAGTAATCTTATGACAGCGAAGATATTGCTAGATCTTTGCCCAAGCTTCTTCGATAGTTATTGCGGCATTCACCCCGGCCAGACACAACGCCACCAGAATGGTCAGTATCTTCCACTTGCCTGCGGGTGTTGCTACGTGGATTCGGCGGCCGTCCACTCGGCGTCCATAGAGTCGTGTCATGGAGGTCGTCACACCGCTTTCGTCCAGGAAAATCAAGTGTTCCGGCGAGTGAAAATTGCCTCACAAAATGTGCAAATAATTGCAGATTATTTTAGTTGACAGGCATATCCCCTTTGTTTAGAATGACCCAGATTGGCTTTGTAATTGCGGGAGGTGGCGTCGCGTTTCGAGCTTCCGCATGAAGAGGAATTCTATCCCCACAAGGAACACGAATTTTACGCAAGCGCTGGAAGGTGCTGTACAGGGCGAGTATTGCGAGAGTTGAGACCTATCCAGTCTCGGATCGGCTTCCATAACGCGGAGGGAATCCGCGTTTGAGTTAAGAATTTCTTCGCGGGAGTGAGACATAACAATGCAGAAATTGACGTTTTACCAGATCGCAGTAGTTGCCGTAGTGGCAATCGCCCTTGCGCTGACCCCGGCAGCTAACGCCGCCGGCATCACTTATGGGATGACTCTCAATCACACCACCAGTACGTTTAGCTTGATATCGGAAAACGCGGCTGACCATGGGACTGTGATGATCTTGAACCAAGTGATTAAGAATACTGTCACTGGCACGGGATCGGACACTGTCAATCTTGAAATTACTGGCTTCGAGTTCTTTTTCGGTGGCTCGGGGTACAACGCGAATACGGGTCTTCCCTCTGGTGGAGGATCCAACTGGACCTATATTCTCGGTGCGGGCGCTTATTCGAATTCAGCGGGCACTGCGTGGACCGGTTATAACAATACCCCCACTCCTGGTGGCGCAGTGAAGCCTCACACCGGAGATATAACCGATGATTACCTCACATCCGTTACGCTGGTCAACAGTAGTTCGTCGGGCTATTGCTATGTCGGCGAAATACTCGTTAAAGGCGCCTCGTGCGACGTGGAATTGTTAGTGACAGCCTTCTACGGAGGCGTGCTCGGCGACACCTCCAACACCGCCGTTTGGGGTTATGCAGAAGGCGAAGAGGGAACAACAGGAAACTACACTAATCCTGTGAACCAGCAAATGGTAGAGACCATCGAGATCGACACCGCTCCCGAGCCCAGCACACTGATGTTTCTCGGCACAGGTTTGCTCGGTCTTGCCGGTCTGGTTCGCCGCAGGTTCGTTCATCGCTAATCGGCTCCAGACGGCTCGGCTTACAGGACCATTCCGCTGTTAGACACTTTCCGCGTGTTCTGCGCGCCGATGCTGACGGAAAACTGTCTCCACCCAACCACAGGCTGACGCCAAACATCTCCACCAGCGCCCGCTGCGAACACTAGCCCGCAGTGTACGCCGCCAAAAGCTTGCGTCGCAATTCATTTTCATCGGTACGCGGCATATTCACCGCGGAGATCTACACAACTGCCTTATAGTTTCAATAAAAAATGCTCTGATTACCTCAGATGCCCGGGCCTGAAGGCCCAGATTATTCGATCTATTTCAGGAAGCTGAAGCCCACTGTTTCCTCCGAATCTCCTATTTACGATGGTAGTGCTATAAGCTGCTATTACTCGTAGCGGAGCGCCTCGATGGGGTCGAGGTTGGCGGCCTTCCATGCGGGATAGATGCCGAAGAGCAGGCCGATGGCGCAGGAGACGCCAAAGCCAATGAGCACCCATAAGGTGGACAAAGTAGGCGACAGGCCGATGGGCAACACATAGATGAGCCCGGTAAGCGCGGCGCCGATGATCACGCCGACTAAACCGCCCACAGCGCAGAGGGTGACGGCCTCGGTGGTGAACTGAGTGAGGATCGTGTGTTTGGTGGCGCCAATGGCCTTGCGGACGCCAATCTCGCGGGTACGCTCGGTGACGGAGACGAGCATGATGTTCATGACGCCGACGCCGCCCACCATCAGGCCGACGCTAGAGACGGCGACCATCAGCCCAAACAGCCCACCGGTAATCTGTTCCCAGAGCTTATTGATAGAGTCCGTCCCGAAGACATCGAAGTTATCGTCAGCGGAGATCTTGACCTTGCGGCGGATGCGCATCATCTCGCGAGTTTCCTCTTCGACCAATGACTTGTTGGCCGGATCGTCGTACTTCACGCTGATGAACATCTCCAAGGCTTCGGGATGCAGATTATGAAAGGTTCCCATGGGGAAGTAGATGGCGTTGTCTTGCGGGTTCTGGCCGCTGCCGAAGAGCTGCTTGCGCTTGTCGAGCACGCCGATAACGGTATAGAGGCCGGTCTCGACGTTGACCTCCTTGCCGATGGGGTCTTCTCCATTCACAAAGAGTTTATCCGCGGTGTCGTATCCCAGAAGACACACCTGCGCATGACGCTTGTCCTCCTCATCGGTAAAGACACGGCCAGAGAGCAAGACCAGATTGGATACATCCGCGACCTGCGCAGTATCGCCCTCCAGGATGGCGCCAGCCACTTTGTGTCCCTGGTACTTTACGCTCACGTCGCCGACGCCGAACAGCTTGGTATATCGGACACCGGCATTCGTGGCCACGACGTGAGGCAGCGAGCGCAGGGCCAGCGCATCCTCCAAGGTGAGGTATTTGCGCGTGAGCTGTTCGGTGGTAGGGCGACCGATGCCGAAGGGCAGGCGGGTGACCAACAAAACATTTGTACCCAGCGAGTCGGCAATATCAGCGACACGATTGTTGAGCCCGTTGATAAACGAGGAGATGACAATGACCGTGGTGACGCCGATGACGATGCCCAAGATGGTCAAGCCCGAGCGCAGCTTGTTCGCCCTCAGGGTATCGAGGGCCATCTTGACGGATTCACGGGTTTGTCCTTGCGCCATGAAAAACAGCTCCTAGCTGCTAGCTTCTAGCCTCTAGCTAAAAGCTCCTGGTGCTCAAATCCTTCGAAAGAAACAAAACCGTCTTGCACATCCGAACCATCGTACATCTTACCGGACAACCGAAAAGCTAAGCTAGAGGCTAGTAGCTAAAGGCTTCCTTTATAACTCTGCTCGCAACGCCACCACTGGGTCGAGGCGGGCGGCTTTGCTTGCCGGATAGACGCCGAAGAAGACGCCCACGGCGCCGGCCATGAACAGGCCCATCAGCACGCTCCACAATTGCACGGTGGCGGGAAAGCCGATGACGACCGTAACCAGCTTGGCCAGAGCCACGCCGATCAGAACGCCGATAGCTCCGCCCACTAGCGCCATGGTGGCGCTTTCGATGAGAAATTGCAGCAGCACATCCTGCTGCCGCGCGCCCAGAGCCTTGCGCACGCCGATCTCGCGGGTGCGCTCGGTGACCGAGACCAGCATGATGTTCATGATGACGACGCCGCCCACCACCAGCGAGATGGAGGAGATGCCGATGATCACGTCGAAGAAATACGAGGAGAACTGCTTCCAGATGTCCAAGAAGGTGTCGTTGGTCTGGATTTCGAAGTCGTCGGGCTGGCCGGGACGGTTGTGACGGCGGGCGCGCATCAGCACGCGCGTTTCGTCTTCGGCCCGCTCCATGGACTCGGCGCCGCTGCCGGCGCGGGCATAAATTCCCAACGGATCGTTACTGCCGTAGGTCTGGAGGTAGGTAGTGATAGGCACAGCCACCCAGTTGTCCTGCGACTGGCCCAAGGTCTTACCCTGGCGGTCGCCCACTCCAATGATGGTGTAAGGGATGCCGTCGACGCGGATCTCTTTACCGAGGGGATCGCCTTCGCCGAGGATGTTATCTACTATGTCATAGCCCACAATGACGTTGTGGGTGCCGATATCGTCGTCGGTGGGGGTGAATCCACGCCCGATCACAACGTCCAGATTGGTGAGATCAACCATGGTCCAGGTAATGCCGCGAAGCTCGGTATCGGTAGTTGAGTGGCCGTTGTAGAAGACTTTAGTGGTGCGGCTAATTGACGAGCCCACCTCGGTGCATTCAGCGCACTCGTCCTGCACCGTCTGGAAGTCCTCGTATTTGAGAACCTTGCGCTTTTGATATTTGAAATACTCTTCGGCGGAGAAACAGCACCCGGCGGGGAAACGCCCCACGCTGAAGACGTCAGCGCCGTGGTTCACGAGCTTGGTGGCCACGTAGTGGTTGGCGCCGTCGATCAGGGTGACAACCATGATGAGCGAGGAGACGGCCATGACCACGCCCAGCAGCGTGAGGATGGAGCGCATCTTGTTGGCCCACAAGGATTGCAGCGCGAGTTTGACCGCCTCACCGAAAAGCATGGTCCTGCTTTCTGTTGCCGGGTCCGATTGCGAATCCTGGTTACCCGCCCTTAGCGAAACTTACACGAAAAGGAGCAAGCGCGAGGGCTTTGTGGATTGCCAGCCCATTTACTCCAGTGTACGCAATTCCCGGCACTACCATGAACGCAGAGCAACCCTAATGGCCGCTTTCTGCAGCCGGAAACAGGCACAACTAGGGGGAGGGCGTTCATTTTCTGATACGCAAAGGGTGTTTGACAAGTTCCTGAGCCGCGAAGAAGGCGAAGAATAGACAAAAACCGGAGAATTTCAGGAACTTTTTAGCCACCGTAAGGCGTAGCATGATGGAGCGCACAGATTTGCGCCAGTTTCTGAAGTGAATCCACAATCGCACCAATCAGGAGGCCCGATGAATCGCGTCTATTTCCGTTTTGCGCTCGTGCTGGTGGTGTTTCTCGCACTGCTGCCAGTAAATGCTTTTGCCCAAAGTACTTCGGCGACCGCTGCCACAACTGCCCCGGCGCCGCTGCTGCTGCGCTTCCCCTCTCTTTCGCAGGATAAGATCGCCTTTCGCTACGCTGATGACATCTGGACGGTCAGCCGCAACGGCGGCGAGGCGGAGCGGCTCACCGCCAACGGCCACGTGACAGCAGGCCCGTTCTATTCGCCTGATGGGGCATGGATTGCCTACTCGGCCCACCTGGACGGCAATACCGACGCGTACATCATCCCCGCAGCGGGCGGGGTGCCCAAGCGCATCACCTGGCACCCAAGCGGCAGCGCCGTGGTGGGCTGGACGCCAGACGGCAAGGATGTGCTGATCTACAGCGGCATGGCCAGCTACCGGCACTTTGCGCGGCTCTTCCGCGTACATGCCGACAGCACCGGAGTTCCCGAGCCGCTGCCGCTGCCCTCCGGCTATGAGGGCTCATTCTCGCCGGACGGACAGTCGATTGCCTATCAGCCCTTCTCCAAGTGGCAGCCGGCATGGAAGCGCTACGTGGGCGGGCAGACGTCGCCGATCTGGATTGTGAACCTGAAGACGCTGGACCTGGTGAAGGTGCCGCGGGAGAACTCCAACGACTCCAACCCGGTGTGGGTGGGCGACCAGGTTTACTTCCTCAGCGACCGTGACAGCACGGGAACTAACAACGGCCCGGTGACGCTTTATCGCTATGACACCAAGAGCAAAGAAGTCTCGCAGGTGATGGCCAACAACGGACTGGATATGAAGACCTTCCAGGCGGGGCCAGCGAAGGGCACGGACGGGACAAATCGGAGCGCGCTGGTGGTGGAGCAATTTGGCCGCATTCTATTGGTGGATCCGGCGACGGGCATGAATATGCCGGTGCCGATAACGATTCATGGCGAGCTGGCCGCGCTGGCTCCGCACCGGGCGAACATCAGCCCGGAGGAGATTCAGAACCTCAACCTCTCGCCCACCGGAGCGCGAGCCGTTATTGAAGCGCACGGGGAGATTTTCACCGTGCCGGCCGAGAAGGGCGACACGCGCAACCTGACCCAGACGCCCGGCGTGGCGGAGCGCGATCCGGCATGGAGCCCGGATGGAAAGACTATCGCCTACTTCTCCGACGCCTCAGGCGAGTACCAGCTTTACTTGAGAGATCAGACAGGATTCAAGCCGCCCACGGTCATCGACCTGGGCCCGGAGCCGAGCTACTTCTACAGCCCCACGTGGTCGCCCGACTCCAAACATATCGCCTATACCGACAAGCACCTGCGGCTGTGGGTTGTGGACGTGCCGGCGGGAAAGCCGGTGCTGGTGGATAAGGAAATCTTTGGCAACTGGGGGCCGAATTTTGGCGCGGCGTGGTCGCCTGATTCGAAGTGGATTGCCTATCATCGCGACCTGGAGAACCAACTGGACGCCATCTTCCTGTACTCGATGGAGACGCACAAATCAACACAGGTGACCGACGGGATGAGCGACGCCTCAAGCCCGGTATTTGATCCCGGCGGCAAGTATCTCTACTTCCTGGCCTCGACGGACGACGGCCCCTCTAAAGCCGGGATCGACCTTTCCTCGCTGGATCGCGCGCAAACCACTGCCGCATACGTGGTAGTGCTGGCCGCTGACGGGGCTTCGCCGCTGCCTCCGCAGAGCGACGACGAGAAGATCAAGGACGAAGCGAAGAAGGACGACAACAAGAAAGAGGCTGACAAAAAGGATGCTGACAAGAAAGATGAAGCAGCCAAGGAGAAGAAGGACGCAGATAAGAAGGAAGGCGACAAGAAGACCGCCGACGGCGAGAAGAAAGATGCAGAGAAGCCGGTGGTGGTCAAGGTGGATCTGGAGAAGATCGGCGACCGGATTCTGGCGCTGCCTATTCCAGCGCGCAACTATCACTGGATTGCCGTGGGCAAGACCGGCGTGCTTTATCTTGGCGAAGGCACCCCGGTTGGCCGTCCTACCAATAATGACGGCGGTTCCTGGATTCGCGCCGTCTGGCGGTTCACGCTGGAAAAACGCAAGCCCGAGATCGTGCTCAACGACGTGGATGCGTTCATCGTTTCGTTCGATGGGTCGAAGGTTCTCTACGCGCGAGTGGGCGCTATCTGCAGCATCGCCTCTGCGGACGACCTGAAGCCGGGCGACAGCGCTCCCGGCAAGCCGCTGAACCTGGGAAATCTGGAAACCGTGATCGATCCGCGCGCCGAATGGCGGCAGATGTATCACGAAACGTGGCGCATCCAGCGCGATTTTCTCTACGATCCACACACGCATGGGTTGAACATTCCCAAGATCGAGGCCAAGTACAAGCCTTACCTCGACGCGCTGGCTTCGCGCTCGGAGTTCAGCTACCTCTCCACCGAAATGCTGGGCGAGGTGACGATTGGGCACATGTTCATTCGCGGGCCGTACCATCCGGAGCACATGGCGAAGACCGGACTGCTGGGCGCGGATTACAAGACGGAGAACGGCCGCTATAGAATTGCGAAGATTCTGGGCGGGCAGAACTGGACGCCGGGGCTGGCATCGCCGCTGACGCTGCCGGGAGTCTTGGTGAAGGAAGGCGAGTACCTGCTGGCGGTGAACGGCCATGAGCTGAAGGCCGAAGACAACCTCTACCAATTCTTCGATGGCACGGCCGGCAAGCAGACCGTGCTGCGCGTAGGCGCGAACGCGGACGGCAAGGATGCGCGCGACGTGACGGTGATTCCCATCAGCGACGAGGACGGACTGCGCAACCTGGACTGGATTGAAAGCAACCGGCGCAAGGTGGGCGAGCTCTCCGGCGGCAAGGTGGCGTATGTGTACATGCCCAACACTGGCGGCTCGGGCTACACCAACTTCAACCGCTTCTTCTATTCGCAACTGGACAAGCAAGCGCTGGTGCTGGACGAGCGCTACAACGAAGGCGGATTCATTGCCGATTACGTGGTGGATACGCTGAGGCGCACGCCGCTCTCCGGAGCAATTGAGCGCGACGGCAAGCCGATACACGATCCGGTGGGAGCGATCTTCGGGCCCAAGGTGATGCTGATCAACCAGAACTCCGGGTCGGGCGGCGACGCCATGCCGTGGTACTTCAGGAAGGCGGGCATCGGCAAGCTGGTGGGCACGCGGACGTGGGGTGGACTGGTGGGCATCGGCGGATTTCCGCCGCTGATTGACGGCGGCTCGGTGACCGCGCCGCGCTACGCCATCTACGGACTCAACGGCGATTGGGAGGTGGAAAACCGCGGCATCGCTCCCGATGTGATGGTGGAGGATCTGCCCAAGGACGCGGCCGCCGGACACGACCGCCAACTGGAGACGGGCGTGCAGATGGTGCTGGAGGAGCTGAAGGCGCATCCGATGCCGGAGATTCGTGTGCCGCCGTATCCGAATTACCACAAGGGAGATGGGCTGGGGAATCCGTAGTGGAATCGCAAGTCTAAAGCGATCGTCCCAGGTCTCGAGATCGAGATCTGGGACGATCGGCTATTGGATCTGCATCCGGGCGGTCATCGAGCCACCATTGATTCGAGGATATCCAATCTGCTTTAGCGTTATTGTCATATATTTTGCAGGATCTAGCGGCACAGTTTTGTTGTCATCGCTTAAAAGAGAAATCGTCCGACTCGGGAAATCAAAGGTCGTTATCCCCTTTTTGATCGTTACAATAATCTTTTCTCCTGAAACATTCGTGATTTTTAGATCAAGCATCTCGCCCTGTTCCTTGCCGGTGAAAGTAAGTTCAACGCGACCGATTTCAAATGCCTGCTTTAGATCAAGAGTATTTGCCTGCGGGGCAGGTTGCGCTGTGAACGCAGACGTAGCGACAATTGCAACGAGAGAAAGCGCCGTAAACCGACGAAAACAATTCATTTGGAATCTCCTTTTTGACTTCAAACACGGGCCGATTGTACACCCATCTCATCCGTTTGCTACATAGTGAAATGTTTTTTCCCTCGCATGTGGCGGGTGGCACTAGTTCGATGTAGATGAAGCCGGGCGCCGTGAAACCCGTGTGAGCGAACAGCGAGCAATTGGCCCCACAGCAGGTGGTTACTGTCCCGAGCTTCCGAAGCCCTTTTCCGCGCGGGCGGACACTTCCAGTGTTTCAACCTCTTGGACCAGACCCGTCAGGACTGGGACGGGAATCATCTGGGCGATCTTTTCGCCGGCCTTGAGTTCGACGGGAGCATCGGTCAGGTTGGTTATCAGCACCAGAATCTCGCCGCGGTATCCGGCGTCGATGACCCCGGCGGTGGTGACGACGCCGCGCGCGGCCATGGAGGAGCGGTCACGCACAAGAAGGCCAAGCGGAGCGCCGGTGGCGGGGTGGCGGGCCTCGACGCTGATGCCTGTGCGCACCTTGACCGTTGCGTGTGGAGCAAGCGTGACGGCTTCGAGGGCAAAGAGGTCATAGCCGAGGTCTTCGCCGGGATGGGCGACGACGGGGGCGCGGGCGGCAGCTTTCAACAGTTTTACGCGCAGCATTGATTGATAGTACCAGCCGCTTACTCGCTTAATCTATGCATAAACTGTCGCGTTCGCAGGCTCCTCAGCTGAACGTCGCCCGTCCAACCCGGTAGTTCAGCGCCACGGTCGTGCCCCCGGTGATATCCACCGTCACGCCCGTAATGCTCCGCGCGCTCTCCGATGCCAGAAACACGGCGATCTCCGCAATCTCCTCCATCGCCGGCAGCCTCTTCAGCATCGTGTCGTCTTCCATGCCGCGCAATATCCCTTCCATTTCCCGCGGATTTCGCTCCACCGCCTCCCTGAACACACGCGAATCCGGCGATCCGCCCGAGCGAATATTCACAACCCGCACGCCAAACTGCCCCAACTCCGACGCCAGATTCCGCGAAAAGCTCTCGATCGCCGCGCACGCCGGCGCAAAGCCTGCCGTATACGGGTAGCCGATCCCGCCCGGCGTCGCCGTCAGCGAGAGAATGACTCCCGAGCGCTGACGCATCATGATGCGGCCCGCAGCCGTCGCCGTCAGAAAGTGGCTCCGCATGGCCAGCGCGACCGGCCGGACAAAATCCTCAACATTCATCTCAATCAGGGGTATGTTCTGCACCACCTGGTAATCGATCAGGCAGAAAGACAGGTCCACCATCCTTCCCGAGCGCGTCATCGACTCCATCAGACCATTCACTTCGCTCTCATTCGTCGCATCCACCCGCACCGCTTCCGCGCGTCCACCGCCATCCACAATTTCGTTGGCGACGCGCTGGACCGGCGGCATGTTGCGGCCCACCAGCAGCAGGTTAGCCCCGGCGCACGCCAGGGCCCGCGCCACAGCGCCGCCCAGCGAGCCGCCCGCACCATAAATCACGGCGTGAGTGCCTTCAAGAAGTCGGTTGTTCGTCACGGCTGTGCCCTCGCTTGAATTGTACGGAATGAATGGATGGAATCAAGCCCAAAATGTGGTCAGCCCCGGCAGGAAGCGCTCCCGGCCGGGGCTGTCGTCTGTCACCCCAACGACGAAGACCTGTCGTCGGGGACCCCGAATTCGGCAAAAGGACCTATAAGCCGAATTCTGTCGTGTGCGGTCATTCCTCTAGGCGCCGCGTTGCCGCGGACGCTCATCAGCGACCTACCCGGAGGTTTCGGCGTCCTGCGGACGGCAG